>Ga0308004_10001372_pt1 | contig 10775 bp, 8 predicted proteins | sample Neamet38_FD_203156 | JGI IMG/M metagenome (GOLD analysis project Ga0308004, IMG submission 203156) | Marine microbial communities from water near the shore, Antarctic Ocean - #38 | ecosystem: Environmental > Aquatic > Marine > Unclassified | place: Southern Ocean | collected 2014-06-06 | reverse complement strand
AGTTTGGTTGTGGTGCGCCACATAGGAGTCGAACCTATAACCCCCAGATTCGAAATCTGGTGCTCTATCCAGTTGAGCTAGCAGCGCATATAGTATTAATATTACATTTTATGGAAAAAAACATTAACTTAATAGTTGAGATAGATGAGAATAATCTACGACTTGATATATTTGTCAATAAAAGAGAAAAGTTGATTAGTAGAACTAGGATCAAAAATCTAATTCTAAAAGAAAAATTAAAATTAAATAATGTAATTGTTAACAGTCCTTCAAAAAAAATTTTTACTGGTGATAAAATAGATCTTCAAATTCCAGAACCAAAAGAAGCTTCATTAAAACCTTATAATTTTAAATTAGAGATTGTTTATGAGGATGATGACTTGCTGGTAATTGATAAGCCAGCTGGAATAATCATGCATCCTGGAGCTGGTAATTATGATGAAACAATCGTTAATGCGTTAATGCACTATAATAAAAATTCATTATCTACAATAGGAGATGAGTTAAGACCAGGTATTGTTCACAGAATAGATAAGGATACATCTGGATTAATAGTTATAGCTAAAAATAATGTAACTCACGAAAATTTATCTCATCAATTTAGTGAACATACAATTACAAGGGTTTATCAACTTTTGATTTGGGGGAAACTTAGACCTTCATCTGGAAAAATTGATACCTTCATAACTAGGAGCTCAAAAAATAGACAAATGATGGAAGTTAGTAGTTCCAAAGGTAAAAGAGCAATAACTAATTATAAAACTATAGAGATTTTTGAAAATGATAAAACACCCACACTAAGTTTGGTCGAATGTAGATTGGAAACAGGTAGAACACATCAAATAAGAGTTCACATGACGCACATGGGCAATAGCATTATGGGTGATGGTAAGTATAAGAAGAAATACAAGAAGCTTAAAAATATCGACACTAGTTTGGAAAACTTAATTTATAAATTAGACAGACAATTTTTACATGCTCATACACTGGGCTTTATTCACCCTAAAACTAATAAAGAAATGACTTTCACCTCAATTTTGCCACAAGAGCTTGAAAATATTTTATTATTACTGAGAAATACTGGAAAATAAACACTTGTAATATTACAATAGTTAATTAAATAAATACAACTTATGAGAAGTACAATGAATGGTAATCTTCCTGCACTTTCAAATGAAGGGGGGCTATCCGCATATCTTGAGCAGATTAAAAAGTTTCCTATGTTGGCTGCTGAGGAAGAATATATGTTAGCAAAAAATTGGAAATCAACGGGAAATGTTAAAGCTGCTGAAAAACTTGTGACTAGCCATCTAAGACTTGTTGCTAAAATTGCAATGGGTTACAGAGGATATGGTCTTCCAGTTAATGAAATGATCTCAGAGGGAAATGTAGGTTTAATGCAGGCAGTTAAAAAATTCGAACCTGAAAAAGGATTTAGGCTGGCAACCTATGCAATGTGGTGGATCAGGGCATCTATTCAAGAATATATTTTAAGATCTTGGAGTTTAGTAAAAATAGGTACAACAACAGCTCAAAAAAAATTATTTTTTAATTTAAAGAAGATTAAGAATCAAATTGCTCCTCAATCTGAAGGTGATTTAAGACCTGAACATGTAAATGAAATAGCCAATAAATTAGATGTTAGTGAACATGAGGTTGTTTCAATGAATAGAAGGCTTTCTGGTAAAGAATTTTCTTTAAATGCTCAAGTGGGTGAGGATGGAGATGAGTGGCAAGACTGGTTGGTTGATAAAGAACTAGATCATGATCTTAAATTTGCACACCAAGAAGAAATGGGACAAAGACAAAGCTTGTTGAAAGATTCTATAAAAATCTTAAATGAAAGAGAAAGAGAGATTCTATACTCTAGAAGATTAAACGATGAGCCAACAACATTAGAGGATTTAAGTAAAAAATATAAAATCAGCAGGGAAAGAATTAGACAAATAGAAAATAAAGCCTTTGAAAAAATTCAAAAACATATGTTATTATCAGCTAAATCTAAAAATTTACTTCCAGTAAACTAAGCTTCAAAAGGATTTTCTAAGAGAATTGTATCCTCACGTTCAGGGCTTGTTGAAATACTTGAAACCTTTGTTCCTATAAAATCCTCTAAAGCATAAATATAGTTTTTTGCATTATCTGGTAAGGCTTCTATAGTTTTGATCCCCTGAGTAGAGCTTTTCCATCCAGGAAAAGTCTTATAAATTGGTTTTATCTTAATCTGATCTTCAACTGCAGCAGGAAGATAATCCATTTTTTTTCCATCTAATTCATATTCGATGCACATTTTTATTTCATCAAGTTCATCTAAAACATCTAATTTCGTCAATGCGATTCCGTCTATTCCAGAGATTTTTATTGTTTGTCTAACTAAAACCCCATCAAACCAACCGCATCTTCTTTTTCTACTTGTTACTGTGCCAAATTCTTTTCCTCTTGAGCCAAGCAGTTCTCCTGTTTCATCATTTAATTCAGTAGGAAAAGGACCTTCTCCAACTCTAGTTGTATAAGCTTTTGTTATACCAAGCACATAATGAATAGAATTTGGCCCACAACCTGTTCCTGTAGCTGCAGCAGATGCAACAGTATTAGATGATGTCACAAAAGGATATGTACCATGATCAACATCTAATAAAATTCCTTGTGCGCCCTCAAATAGTATTTTTTTCTTTTGTTTTTTAAATTCATCAATTCTAAGCCATACAGGTTGAGAAAACTTTAATATTTCAGGAGCAATTTTTAACAAGTCTTCTTTTAACTTATCTTTTTCAAAAATTTTTTTACCTAATCCTTTTCTAATTGCATTGTGGTGCAGAAGCACAGTTTCCAGTCTGTGATCAAGATTTGTTTCAGATCTTAAATCCATAACACGTATAGATCGTCTTCCAACTTTATCCTCATACGCAGGTCCAATTCCACGTCTTGTGGTACCAATCTTTCCTTTTCCAGCCGCGTCTTCTCTTATTTCATCCATTTCTCTATGAAAGGGCAAAATAAGATTTGCAGACTCAGATACTATAAAATTATCTATGTTTACTTCAACACCTTTGGATTTAATTTCTTCAATTTCCTCTAATAGAGCCCAAGGATCAACTACAACCCCATTACCAATAATAGATATCTTATTTTTTCTAACAATTCCGGAGGGTAATAATCTTAATTTATAAGTAACACCATCAATGACCAATGTATGCCCAGCGTTATGACCACCCTGAAAACGAATAACAACATCAGCTTGATCTGATAACCAGTCAACAATCTTTCCTTTTCCTTCGTCACCCCACTGTGAACCAACAACGACTACATTTTTCATTATTTAAATTTTTTATTTATAATTATTGAACTTAAGTGATTTATAGGACCATGGCCACTACCATAATTGAGGTTAGATCTTATTGAATCATTTACATACTTAGTTGCTAGCTCACAAGATCTCTTTAGAGTTTTTCCACAAGCAAAGAATGTAGAAATAGCAGATGACAGTGTACAACCAGTTCCATGTGTATTGCTAGTTGTAATTCTTTTATTTTGTATAAGGAAAATTTCTTTTTTATTAACAAAGACATCTTGCACCTCTTTAGAATCTAGATGACCGCCTTTTATAAAAACATTTTTTGCTCCTAAATTAATCAAAATACTTGCCGCAAATATCATATCTTCTTTATTCTTTATTTTAGTATTAGTTAATATTTCAGCTTCAGGAATATTTGGCGTTATTAAGCTAACTTTTTTTATTAATTCATTTTTTAATAATTTGACAGCATTGTTATCTATTAGATTTGCACCACCTTTAGCAATCATAACGGGGTCTAAGATTATTTTCTTAACTTTAATACGATCTAATGAATGAATTACAGATTTTATAACTTCAGCAGAATGTAACATTCCAATTTTTATAGCATCGGGTCTAATATCTTTTGATGTAAATTCTATTTGATTGGAAATTTTTCTTGGGTCGATGGATACTATCGATTTAACACCTGTCGTATTTTGAATAGTTACTGCAGTTATTGCAGTCATTGCATAAGACCCTAAAGCAGTCACAGTTTTAATATCCGCTTGAATGCCCGCACCTCCAGATGAATCTGACCCTGCAATAATTAATATTTTAGATTTAGGTTTCAATTTATTTTATTTTTTTTAATAAGATATTTAAACACATTTGAAGTAGTTTAGTGTTTTCACTCTCACCCATTACTCTAATTATAGATTCTGTTCCTGATGCTCTAACTAATATTCTTCCTTGTCCCTTCATCAACTTATCTGCAGCTTTAATAGAGTTTTTTATATCAAGATTTTTAAGTATACTTTTATCTTTTACTTCAACATTTTTTAGGATTTGTGGGGTTTTTTTGAAAGTATTAAAAAAATTACTAGCTTTTTTTCCTTTCCTTAAAGAAAACAAAACTTCTAATGCAACTAATAAACCATCTCCAGTTGTTGCAAATTTACCTAAAATAATATGTCCAGATTGCTCACCACCTAAATTAAAATTATTATTTTGCATTTTTTCTTTTACATAACGATCACCCACATTTGCTCTTTGAAATTTTATATTTTCAGATTTAAAAAATTTTTCTAATCCGTAGTTGGACATCAAGGTTCCAATAACCCCGCCTCTTAACATTTTTTTTCTTTTCCATCTAATTGCTAATGCTGCAACTATCTGATCGCCGTCGATTATATTCCCTTTTTCATCGCACATAATGACTCTGTCAGCATCACCATCAAGAGAAATTCCTATATGTGCTTTATTTTTTTTTACTGCAAATTTAATTTTATTTGGAAAGGTAGAGCCACAATTTAGATTAATGTTTAAACCATTGGGTTTTATTCCGATTGCGATTACTTTTGCTCCTAGAGATTTTAGCAATTCAGGACCCGCTTTATATCCAGCTCCATTTGCACAATCAATAACTATTTTCAAGCCCCTAAGGTTGAAATTTTTAGGTAAATTTTTTTTTAATATTTTGATATAATCTTTATTTCCACTTTCTAACCGCTTCACGCGTCCAAGTTTTTTTGGATTTGATAAATTATTTTCAATTTTTTTATCAATTAAAGCTTCTATTTTTTTTTCTATTTTATCAGATAGTTTTAGTCCATCAGGGCCGAATAGCTTTAATCCATTATCATAATATTGATTATGAGATGCAGTAATCATAATGCCCATGTTTGCTTTCATAGATTTTGTTAGCATTGCCAGACCATTTGTTGGTAAGGGGCCCATTGTATATACGTGCATTCCGGCTGAAGTAAGTCCTGAGACTAATGCAGGTTCCAGAGTATAGCCAGATAACCTGGTGTCTTTTGCAATTATTGCTATTTGTTTGTTTTTTTTAGTTCTAAAGTATCTGCCTGAGGCTAAGCCAAATTTAAAAAACATATCACCATTTATATTCTTGCTATTTACAAAACCTCTTATTCCATCTGTTCCAAAATATTTTTTTGTCATTAACTTTTTATTAATTGTTTAAATACTTTTATACTTTGTGTTAACTCGTTTACGTCATGGATTCTTAATATTTGGACACCCTGCATCATTGAGTATAAAGATGAAGCAATTGTACCTCCTGCCCTATCCCTAGTATCATTTTTTCCAGCCAAATCCTTGATAAATCTTTTTCTAGAAAGACCAAGTAGTATAGGAAAGCCAAGCGTATGAAAAATAGAAATACTTCTAATTAAATTCAAATTATGTTTCAAATTTTTTCCAAAGCCGATGCCTGGGTCAACTATAATATTACTGTGTTTTATACCCTTAAGTCTTAAAAATTTTATTTTTTTCTCAAAAAAATCATATATATCCAATAATTCATTTTTATATTTTGGATTAATTTGCATTTTTTCTGGAGTGCCCTGTGAATGCTGAATCACAAATGGAGTTTTATTTTTTTTTAATACATCTATTGTTTTTGTGTCATAACTTAATCCTGAAACATCATTTATAAGTTTAATTCCTATTTGAATTCCTTTATTCATAATTTCTGATTTCCTTGTATCAAGCGACAATGGAATTTTTTTATCAATATTTTTTATTATTTTTTCTATTCTTTTCCATTCTTTCTTTGTGCTTACCGGTTTAGACCCCGGCCTTGTAGACTCCCCACCAACGTCAACTATATCTGCACCAAATTCAAATAAATTAAATGCATGTTTTATCCCTATTTTTTCTCTATTAAATTTACCACCATCAGAAAAACTGTCTGGCGTTATATTTAATATCCCCATTATATTAGGAATTTTTTTAAAGTTGAAATTTGAAAAGTTATTATTTTTTTTTATAATAGTTTTAAGATCTTTACCAACTTTTTCTCTTAATAATTTAGGTAGTTTTTTTATATCTTTAAGATTAATTATTTTTTTTGAATTTCGTGTGATAATTTCTATTTGGCTAAATGAAAGCTCTTTATTGCCATTTAAAGGAAGATTTGATTTTTTACCCACTAACTTTATTGAAGCTTTACCATAAGCAAAATTACACACTCTTGTGTAATATTTTTTCATTGTATTTTAATGAACTATTTTTGGCTTAAGGCCCATTGAGCTTAAAACTGAACCTTTATCATCATCCTCAACCTTTAAGTCTTCTTTATTACTTGGGTATATATTCTTATTTATTAAATTTTCAATCTCATCGCCTGAAAGTGTTTCATAAGTTAAAAGAGCTTTTGCTAATTTATGTAAGTCATCAATTTTTTCTGTTAAAACTTTTCTTGCCCTCTCATAACCTTTATCTACAATTTTTCTAATTTCCGAATCTACTTTTTTAGAAGTTTCTTCAGACATATTTTGGGTTCTAGCAACAGATCTACCTAAAAATACCTCTTCTTCATTTGAACCATAAGCAACTGGTCCCAACTCTTTACTAAAGCCAGCTTGCATTACCATAGATCTTGCTCTTTGAGTCGCTTGCTCAATATCACTGGATGCACCAGTTGTAACTTTGTCTTCACCAAAAATAATTTCTTCTGCTACTCTTCCACCCATGGCTATGGCTAATTGAGCATGAAGCTGTTCTCTTGTTTGGGATAGTTGATCTCTTTCAGGCAATTGCATAACCATTCCTAAGGCTCGACCCCTTGGAATAATTGTTGCTTTATGAATTGGATGGGCTGCATCCTCATTGATAGTTACTATTGCGTGACCTGCCTCGTGGTAAGCTGTTAAAGTTTTTTCCTCTTCAGTCATAACCATAGATCTTCTTTCTGAACCCATCATTACCTTATCTCTGGCTTCTTCAAATTCATCTAGAGTAACAATTCTTTTATTTTTTCTTGCAGCAAGTAATGCTGCTTCATTAACTATATTTGCTAAATCTGCACCTGAAAAACCCGGGGTTCCTCTTGCTACAGTTCTTAAATTTACGCCTGGTGCCATTTTAATTTTTTTTACATGCACTTTTAGTATTTGTTCTCTTCCTATAATATCTGGAAGCCCAACTACTACCTGTCTGTCAAATCTACCTGGTCTCAACAATGCTGGATCCAATACATCAGGTCTATTTGTGGCTGCAATAATTATTACCCCTTCATTAGTCTCAAAACCATCCATTTCAACTAATAGTTGGTTTAAAGTTTGTTCTCTTTCATCATTACCACCACCTAGACCAGCACCTCTGCTTCTTCCAACTGCATCAATCTCATCTATAAATATGATACATGGTGAATTTTTTTTACCTTGCTCAAACATGTCTCTAACTCTTGAGGCCCCAACACCAACAAACATTTCAACAAAATCTGAACCTGATATAGTAAAGAATGGAACACCTGCTTCTCCAGCAATAGCTCTTGCAAGTAAAGTTTTACCAGTTCCTGGTTGACCAACTAACAAACATCCTCTTGGTATCTTTCCACCAAGTCTGCTAAATTTTTTTGGATCTTTTAGAAACTGAACAACTTCTTCAACTTCCTCTTTTGCCTCTTCAACTCCTGCAACATCATCAAATGTTACCTTACCTTTTAGTTCGTTCATTAACTTAGCTTTAGACTTACCAAAGCCCATAGCTCCACCTTTACCACCTTGCATTTGTCTCATAAAAAAGATCCAGACAGCAATTAGCAGTAACATCGGAAACCACGATAATAAAACTCCAAAGAGTGATGGCATTTTATCCTCAAGAGGAGCTGCTGAAATACTCACACCTCTACTAGATAATTTTTCAATTAAGTTGGGATAATTTGGTGAGTATGTAGAAAAAGAATTTCCGTTAGCTAAAAGACCTCTTATATTATTACCTTGAATTTCTACTTTTACAACACCTCCGTTATCAACTTCTGTCAAAAACTCTGAAAATATTATTGAGTTGTTAGCACCTACATTGGGTTGAGGGTTTTTAAACATATTATAAAGACCAATTGTTAAAAAAACAATTATTCCCCACATTGCTACATTCTTCATGTTCATGCCTATAAGATAATAATTATTATTAATTAAACAAGTGTCAAATTGTTACATAAACTAGGCTTTATGCAAACTTTCCCTAGATATTAATATAGTTTCATTAATTCGCTCAATAAAACATCCCCCTAATGTTACTTTAGTAAAGGATTTGTTATTTATTCCATTAATCAATTCATCAATACTCTTTCCTCTAGCTGGGTAATATTTTTCTCCAAGAATTTGAATAATTTTTGTTAAAGATCTAAAAATTATTTCATGTGACTGATCAAAAAAATTTTTTTTTAAAATGTAGGTTTTTTTTGTCTTTAAAAATTTGGAGTTTTTAAGTAAATTTCTGTCTACATAAAATTTAATTGATTCGTTCGAATCTTTTAAATTATCAATAGTTAATTTAAGTTTTTTAATATCCAAACCTTCTTTTTCAAGTGAATAAAGTAAATTTCTAATTCTAGTTCTTTTATAATTTTCATTGATATTTGATGGATCTTTAACAAAAAAATCAAATACAACTTTAGAGATGTAAACTAAATCCTTTTTTTCTATATCTAGCAGTGGTCTTAAAATATTAATATTTTGGTCTCTAACTTTTGTATTTTTGTTGAATGAAATTAATCCGTTCAACCCACTGCCTCTAACTATTCTAATTAAAAAATTTTCAAAAAGATCATTTAAATGATGACCTAATAGTAAATATTTTATATTAAATTTTTTACATTCATTAACTAATAATGAATATCTTTTATCTCTTGCTGTGGCTTGAATATTTTTTGAAGGTTTATTCCCATTCCAATTCAGAATTTTACAATTTATATCAATTTTCTTTAAAATTTTTTTTACAGTTTTTGCTTCTAGCGAAGATTCTCTTCGAAGTTTGTGATTAACTATAAAATAATGTGTTTTAACTTGATTATTAAGGGCGTAGCACTTTGTTAAATATGCTAAGGCTAAACTATCTGGTCCTCCCGAAACAGCTATAGCTAAATTATCTTTACCTCTTAAAGAGGATTCAAATTCATTATAAATTTTAGAAATTTTTTTTTTATTTAACTGTCCAAGAATCTTATTACGAATTTTGTTTTGCGCACTCAAATTTTTTAGATTCATACTTTGCTTTTTGTAACACTGATTGATTTGCTTTAGGGTATTGTTTTTCAACCCCTTCAATCATCTTGCATCCTTGTTCTTTTTCCCCTATCTGAACCATTGATACACCAAGTTTTAATAAATTTATAGGAGCCTTCTCACCTTTTGGGTATTTTTGATACCCCTCTAGGTAGGCTGTAGCTGCATCAGTATAAAGCTGTCTTATTCTAAATGTTTCAGCGTACCAATACTGTGCATTACCTGCCAGTTTGTGTTCTGGGCTAGCGATTACAAACTCTCTAAAAGCTTGTTCTGCAGTACTGTAGTCTCCTACTTTTAAAAAACTAATTGCAAACTCGTATTGCTTTTCAGGCGTGTCATTTGGAAGTATGTTTTGTTCTGCTTTAAATGTTTCTGTTACTATAGAAGATGTTGTTTCTACAGATTGAATTTGCTGTGTAGCATTACTGTTTTCATTATCTTTATATGAAATAGAACCCAAGTCTTGTGGTTGAGAAGATCCAGGTAAAACTTTTTTTATTTGTTTTTTTGATTTAGAAGCTAGTTTTTGATTAATATCTCCTGATGATAAGGCACTTTCAACATCTTGAAATCTTATTTGATTGTCAGCTTGAACTTTAGAAAGCCTGCTAGATAGTTTGTCTAATTTAAAATTTATTTCTTCAAACTTATTGGTAAGTTCTTGAAATTGATTTTCGATATCTGATAGTTTTAATAAGTGTCTAGTCAAAACATCTTCGGAGTTTTGATTGAAACTTTCTTCACCACTTAAATTTCCAGTATTAACTGATCTTGAGTAAACCGCTTTCTCCAGTGTCTTTATATCTTTTTGTATTAATTCTAAAACTTCATTAAAATTATGATTGTCCGCTAGAGCAATATTGCAAAAAAAAATAAGTAAAACTATAGTTTTTAATTGAAATATTTTTTTATAATTAAACATGATATTATTGAGTAATAATTATAATGATGGCAAAAAAAAGACCCTAGCCACTGAGGTGGTAGGGTCTTTTACAAATTAGTTTGACTAGTTTAGTTAGCTTTAACTGTAACTGATCTTCTATTTTTTGACCAAGCTAAAGGACTAGATCCTGAATCTACAGGTCTTTCTTTACCGTAACTTAATACTGAAATTCTGTCTGAAGAAATTCCATAAGTCATTAAATAGTCTTTTGCTGAATTAGCTCTTCTTTCACCTAATGCTAAGTTGTACTCTCTTGTACCTCTTTCATCGGCATGACCTTCTAATACAACATTAATATCTG
>Ga0308004_10001370_pt1 | contig 10781 bp, 10 predicted proteins | sample Neamet38_FD_203156 | JGI IMG/M metagenome (GOLD analysis project Ga0308004, IMG submission 203156) | Marine microbial communities from water near the shore, Antarctic Ocean - #38 | ecosystem: Environmental > Aquatic > Marine > Unclassified | place: Southern Ocean | collected 2014-06-06 | reverse complement strand
GCTTTTGCGCACTCTGTATATTATTTTAATTAAAACAGTAGCGTGCCAGCTTATTCCTATACAACACTTATCTTATTATTATAGATCGTAGCCCCTCTCATCATGCTCAACGAGATCTAGACCTCTAACCTCGCTTTCATCATCGACACGTAATACTAACATTTTATCGACCAGTTTCAAGAGAATATAAGTTATCACTGCTGTGTAGGTTGCAGTGGCAATAATTCCTGTCACCTGAACTGATACTTGACTAAGCATGTCCATACCTTCGTTGTAACCTTGGCCACTGAATACGCCGAGCGCGTCAGAGGCAAAAATACCTGCGAGCAAAGTGCCTAGCATGCCACCGACCCCGTGTACGGGAAACACATCTAATGAATCATCAATCTTGAAGCGTTGCTTGATAGCCTGTGTAGCATAGTAGCAAATAACACCTGCGCTAAAGCCGATGACCAATGCTCCCCCGGGCCCGACAAAACCTGATGCGGGAGTAATAGTACCCAGACCTGCCACCATACCGGTAACGATACCAAGGACCGATGGTTTGCCATGCTTCCTCCATTCCATCATCATCCACGCGAGTGAGCCTGCTGCAGCGGAAATGTGAGTTACTAGCATCGCCATGCCAGCATCACCATTTGCGGCTAGCGCAGAACCGCCGTTAAAACCGAACCAGCCAACCCATAACATACCGGCGCCAGTGACAGTCATCGTCAGATTGTGAGGAGGCATTGCTTTAGTAGGGAAACCTTTTCGATTGCCAAGCACTAGCGCGGCTACTAGGGCGCCGACCCCTGCGGTAATGTGCACCACAGTTCCGCCAGCAAAATCTAGCAATCCCATTTCTCCTAGCCAGCCACCGCCCCATACCCAGTGAGTGATAGGTGCATAGACTAGGACTAACCATAGGCCGCTGAAAAGTAGCATGGCGCTAAAGCGCATGCGCTCAGCGAAGGCGCCAACAATAAGAGCGGGAGTAATTATAGCGAAAGTCATTTGAAACATTGCAAAGACTGATTCAGGGATATCGCCAGCCATACTGCCTTCGGTCACCTTAGCAAGGAAGATGTTATCTAGGCCGCCAATAAACGCATTCATAGAGCCGCCATCGCCAAAGGCAATACTGTAGCCTAGAGCAAACCAAATAATGGATGCTAAACAGGTTATGGCGAAACACTGCATTAGCACAGAAAGAACGTTTTTAGATCTAACCAAACCACCATAAAAGAGTGATAAACCGGGAATAGTCATAAACAGTACGAGGGCTGTCGATGTCATAATCCATGACGTATTTGCCGCATTTAAATCATCGGCAAATGCCTGAGTGGACTGAAGAGCCGCCATTACTATGATCGCGCTTATTCTAAGCCATCGGTTGTTTAAATCCATTATCTTCCCCTGAAAAGTTGGCACCAAAATGGTGCGACGTATAGTATTTATTAGATTTTTCGCACCATAAACTATCTGTTATTCTTGGAAATAGCGCCTAAATCTAACTTGAATCAAAGATAAAGCAATATTTGTACCGTAATTGCTTGGTCGCACTAAATTAATGCATTTTTTAATTTTTCGGCTCTAATTTCAGCCTCATGCTTAGCCTTTTTGAGAGGTTCAAACTTTAGCGATTTTTATACTTTTAAATTCACAATGATCACTTTTAGAATATTGAGAACAGGCTCTTTATTTTGAGTTGAGTTAAGATGGTTTTTGGAAGGTTATTTTGTGTCAGCTAAATAATGTGGAGTTCACTTATGAAATGGCAGTTAATTCTTGTGACAGTGTTATTAATGAGCCATTCCATGCAGAGTTTGTCGGCCGGCGACGCGTGGGATTGTGATAGAGAGCCGGGGGAAAATACCAGTTGGAGCTGTGTCGCCAATAGTCCGCTATTGGTTGATCCAAAAACGGTGTCTACGCAACCATCGGCGGGTTTAGAAGAACCTTTGTTAGAAGCTAGTTTGCCAGAGAAAGATTTAAGCTACGACCTTTTGACCAATCCAGCGGCGAGAACTACGGGGCTGCCAGTATGGTTGGGAAATATCCCTATAAACCATCATGTTATTCAGTTTGGTGCATTTCTAGATCTTGCTAATGCTAATGTACTAGTAGAGAGTTCTTCTTTAAGTCAGGATCTGAGGATTATTCCTTTGCAGTCAAAAGGAGCGATTACCTATGTTGTGGTCAGCGAAAATTCTTTTATGTACAAAGATGGAATGGCGATAGCAGAGACTTTTTTTGATAATAATACTGATGTGAGGTTTTGGCTACGCACACCTCAGTCATTAGCTAAACTCGGTATTACTGATTGAGCCAATATATACCAATTCGGTTAATCAGCCAGTAGCAGGTGTATTGGCTATGACATAGTAAAAGTTACTCCGATGAGTGTTTCTCAGATTAATATAGCCCTCGGATAGATCGCTTTGGCCATCATGATAAGGAAGGCTTAGAAAAGTTAGTTAAAATCTTAGTTTTACACCTCTAAAGGGTTGTTACACTATCGAGCAAAACCTTTAAAATAGTGTAAAAAATACGGAGCTGAGAATGGTATCTATTGATTCCTCAAAAATGGCGATGCTATACAACGCTTTTAAATACACTGTTTATGCGTTGCTAACCTTCAACATAGTTTTGTTTTTTCAAGAAGAGCTGCTGGCCACCGAGCAAACCTTTAGTCAGGGCATTAATTTGGTTGATGTTATTCAAGGTTTCGCTGCCACCATTGATACGGCTGCCTGGGTTTTGTTGTTGCTGTTATTCGAACTGGAAACCTCAGTTTTAGCGGATGACACATTGCGTAAAACTAATGTAAAAGTGACCTTTATTGGCCTGCGAATATTTAGCTATGGCTTTGTTGGCTATGCGTTTTATGGCTATTTCAGTAAAATGTTACTCACTTACAATATCTCTCCCTTTGTTGTTGACGATCTTTGCGCAATGGTGGGGCAGGGCTATGCCAGTATAGTCACTCTAGATGAATACCCGCTACTAGATACAGATAGCTGCGCAGTTCTGGCCGATCAGGCGCTCTTTAAACTCAATGGTCAGCAGATATTGGGTAACACCTCTGACTGGGTTGATATCCAATGGTTGGCCTGGTTGGATGTGATTAACTCGGCAACCTGGGTGGCTGTCGTGGTGATTTTGGAAATCGATGTCTGGCTACAGCTTCGCGGTCGCTTGCAGGGTGGCCTGGTCTCAGTAAGCAAGATAATCAAGATGCTCCTATACAGCATACTCTTTATCGCAGCAGCCTACTGGGGTCTGTTGGGCGACTTCCTTGATTTTTGGGATGCCTTTATGTGGCTGGTGGCCTTTGTATTTGTTGAGATGAACTTATTCCAGTGGCAGGCAGAAACCAGTGAAGTGATCGCTGAAGACGCCGGTAATTAGCGCCGGTTAGTTAGGGACTATGGCCATTATCAGCTTCGCAATGCAGGTCAGCTTACCTTGATCATTGGTCAGTCGAATTTCCCAAACATGAGAACGCCTGCCTAAATGAATTGGTCGCGCTGTGCCTCGAACTAAGCCTGCGGAGACCGGCCGTAAATGGGTTGCACTGACTTCTTGGCCGAGACAGCGAGTAGTGGCCATATCAATAACGTGAGCACAAGCAATACTGCCGAGACTTTCTGCTAAGACTACATTGGCACCGCCATGAACAATACCATACGGTTGAAATGTTCTAGCATCAGCAGGCATTGTGCCACTGAGATAATCATCTCCGACCTCTGTAATTTGAATACCGAGATGCTCGTCAATAGTGCCCTTATTCATAGAGCCGTTGATTAAGTTAAGATCAGGCTTCTGGTGCCAAATACTGCTCATATATAGTCCTTTTTATTCTATTCTTTTCGATTAGGTTTTTAGTCGCTTGTGTTTGACTCTTGTGGGCTGAGCATTGTCACCCTTTCGCTTAATAAAGTCCTCATGGTATTCGCTATAACCACCCTCGAAGAGGACGATTTCACTGTTATCTTCGTAAGCCAAAGTGTGAGTGGCAATACGATCTAAAAACCAGCGATCGTGAGAAATAACCAGTACACAACCTGGGAAAGACAGGATTGCTTCTTCTAGTGCGCGCAACGTTTCTATATCAAGGTCATTAGATGGTTCATCTAGAAGTAAGACGTTAGCGCCTTGTTTTAGGGTGTTAGCTAGATGCAAGCGACCGCGTTCGCCCCCCGATAATTGGCCAACACGCTTTTGCTGATCACTGCCTCTAAAGTTAAAGCGGCCAGCATAGGCTCTTGAAGAAACCTCATAGTTACCAATTTTTAAAATATCGTGACCGCCCGAGATAGCCTCCCATACGGTATGACTGTCATCAAGAGAGTCGCGGCTCTGTTCTACGTAGGCCACCTTTACCGATTCCCCTAGACTGATGGAGCCGCTATCGGGCTTTTCAGTTCCAGCGATCATTCTGAACAAGGTTGATTTACCAGCTCCATTGCCGCCGATGATGCCGACGACTGCGCCTTTAGGAATGGATAATGAAAGTTGATCGATGAGTAGTTCTTGACCAAATCCTTTGCTAACCTTATCAAGGACAATGACTTTATCGCCCAGACGTTCCCCAGGGGCGATATAAATTTCGTTGGTTTCATTGCGTGATTGAAATTCTTGGGAGTTCAGTTCGTCAAAGCGTGCGATTCGCGCTTTATTCTTCGCCTGCCGTCCTTTTGGATTTTGTCTAACCCACTCTAATTCTTGTTTAATTGCTTTTTGACGTGAGACTTCTTGTTTAGACTCTGTCTGTAAACGTCTATTTTTTCCCTCCAGCCAGGCAGAATAATTACCTTCATAGGGAATCCCGTGACCACGGTCAAGTTCCAATATCCAACCGGCAACATTATCTAAAAAGTATCTATCGTGTGTTACCGCTACAACAGTTCCGGAATATTCCTCCAAAAACTTCTCCAACCAAAACACCGAGTCTGCATCCAAGTGGTTAGTTGGCTCATCAAGCAATAGCATGTCGGGACGAGAAAGTAGCAGTCTACAGAGTGCGACTCGTCGTTTTTCACCACCTGATAGGGAGGTAACATCGGCATCCCAAGGAGGTAATCTAAGGGCATCAGCCGCTATATCAAGGGAGTGATCAAGGTTGTGAGCATCCCAAGATTCGATAATTTCCTCAAGTTCACCCTGTTTTTTGGCTAAAAGGTCAAAATTGGCATCCGATTCCGCATAATCTAAATAGACTTGATCTAGGTCTCTTAAAGCATCAACGGCTTCTCTTATGCCGTCTTCGACGTTTCCGCGTACATCTTTCTCCGGATCAAGTAGAGGCTCTTGAGCTAAATAACCAATTTTAATGCCAGGCATTGGCCGTGCTTCGCCTTGTATATCAGTATCGAGCGCAGCCATTATTTTGAGTAAGGTCGATTTCCCAGAGCCATTAAGTCCTAAAACACCTATTTTAGCGCCTGGGAAGAAGGATAAAGAAATATCCTTAAGGATTTCTCGCTTGGGCGGAACGATTTTGCTCACTTTATTCATTGTGAAAACGTATTGTGCCATGGGGGGGGTTGACTCATTTTAGGGGAGTAAAGCCTAGCAATAGGGCATATTTGCTGGGGCTGTGGGCGACCATTCTAACGGAAACCAGGCGCTCTGAGAATCAGATTTAGTAAAAAAAACCGCTAAAAACAACTGAAAAATATGGAAATATGAATAGAAATCAATGTATTACAGGGTTTCATTTCTTGCTCGTAACGTGATATGTTCCATATGTTTGCTGGTATACACACCATGCAATCAGCAATTTAATCAACTAAAATTAAAGAAAAGGGGTAACAAGAAATGGATAAATTAAGCGCAATGGTAGGTCAATTAACTAGTCTTACAGTGTCTCTGATTGTTTTGGGTGTGGCAGCTGGTGTTGTTTTTGGCGACGTTCCTTTCGTTGGAGCAGTATTAGGAAATGCAGTGGACTTAGTAACTCAGCTAGGTGATGCAGGCTTAGTAGGATTGCTTGTTGCTGGATGGCTGATGTCTAACGCTGACTAGTTTTATAGTAGTTAAGTGAAAGGGGCTCTTAGAGTCCCTTTTTCCCTAAAGTTTAAAGGGGTCGCATCATGTATAAAATGTTTGAAAAGATAAAAAAACAATTGTGGGGAGTAGCTGAGATTTTAGCCGCAGTGCTTGCCGTTGCGGTTCTTATATCTGGTTTGTTTGGACCCGATGTACCATTTTTCGGCGGTATCATGGCAAACGTCCAAGGCGTTATTGACGCGCTAGGTTCAGCAGGGCTAGGTGTGATCGTAGCCGTAATGCTTCTAACCAATATTTGGAAACGTTAATAATTAAGGAAGGCGTCTTTAAAGATGCCTTTTTTGCTTAAAGCACAATTCTCCCAGAGCTCTAGTTAACTCATCGTCCATATTTTCTGCAAAGATTATCGCCTTTACTAATAGTTTAATATAATTAGGTATGGCACAACCTCGTGCTATCGAAAAAATTATTTGCTAATTTCCCTTTTAGTCTGTCAAAAGTCCTTTCAAGTTGAGGCTGATGGTCTTTGTTCCTTAAAACTATGGTCGCACCTTTATAAGGTGTCTCTCTTGCAAAATGGCCATTTAGAGCTAATATAATATAACAACAATAAAATAGAGGTATTAAAATGAGTCCATTAAAAATAGTAAGACTATTAGTATTAGCGGTAGCTGTTATCGGAGCCTTTGTGGCGATTCCAGAAGTAGGGTTGGTGCATGTGATCCTAGGCCTAGCGATGGGTGTGATGAGTGATCAGGCGAATAAAGACAACAGAATGTTCTTTTTAGTGGTTGCTGTAGCGCTGACGGCTGTATCTGGCGCAGCAGGCGGCCTTCCTGTTATCGGTGGACACATCAGTGCCATTATGGGTAATTTCAGTGTAATGGTTAATGCCGCTGCTCTTGGAATAATTTTGATGGTGATTAAGGATCGTGTGACTGAGTAGTAAATAGCGGTTACTAATCTAAAAAGGCCCGATAATTAGTCGGGCCTTTTTTATAAGCATTCCCTTTTAGATCGCCTGTTACTCAACTTCAAAAGTCATACCTGCATGCTTTGTTAGACGGTCTATTAGTTTGTCCCCCATAGCCGTTGCTGGTGTCCAAAACCCACCTAATTTCTCTTCTTCAGTGAAATCGAACGCTAAGGACAAACCCGCCTGAGCAAGCATTTTGGCGGTGCAGCCATAGCCAGGATCTCTGTCGCCTGTTACCCGTATCTGCAACTTTTCTCCATTAGTGTTCTTTCCTAGTAGGCTGACATCAAAGTAACCCGCTAATTGGGCTGCAGGGCTGGGCCCCTCGCCTGGTTTGGGGAGTACAAAGCGCTGCATAAATTTGCGAATTGGTAAAACCACGACGCTGAATGCAAAGAAGCCGAGACCAAGAGTCAGGCCTAATGCGGAAAGTCGGCCCTTGATGCCGATGCCGGTAACCATTTGTTCTCGATAGAGAAACTTAGTTCCATAGGGCAACTGGAGCAACATATTTGAACGCAAAACGACGCGAGCATTGATCGCTTCCATAATAAAAGGGGCTACCCAGCGTTGGATATCTTGGTCGAAAAATGGACCTTTAATACTGATCTGTGAATGCTTAAGATCAGTCTTTTCTGGGCAGAGAATATAGGGGTTATTCATTTCTTTACGCAGGACGGGGTCGTCGATTGCAGCTTTAACCGCTTCAATCATGCTTGCAAGAGTGCCTCCGGATGCTCCTCCCTTCATGGCGTTAACTGAAAGTTTCACATCATCGAAAAACAGACCAAAGCGTTGCTTGGCTTTTTTCTGTAAAAAATGAACACCTAGATCGGACGGAATCGAATCGAATCCGCAGCAGCTGACAAGCCGTGCGCCAGACTGTTTTGCTGACTCAGCATATTTAACAATCATTTTCTTTATCCAGTAGGCTTCTCCGCAGAGGTCGCAGTAGTCGGTGCCATTTTCTGCACAGGCTTTAACCAAGGGTTCACCATAGAGAGCGTAGGGCCCAACCGTAGTGACTACAACGCGAGTTGACTGGCACATTGCGGCTAAGGTCTCTCCGTCGGCCGCATCGGCAATAATAACCGGTAGTTCTGTGGCTGCAGTGCCAAGAGATTCTTTGAGCTGCTTCAGCTTCGATGCAGATCTTCCAGCAATAGCCCAACGAACGTCATTGTTAACACCAACATGCTCAACTAGATAGTGAGTTAGTATTTGGCCAACAAAACTACTGGCGCCGTAAATAATTAAATCAAACGATTTAGTTGTCATTGTTAGTATGTTTTCCCAATCTGCTGTTTTATAGTTGTTATCTTACTAAGTAATGCGCTCAATTCAATGCTAGTTAATGACTTACCAGTTTTTTATTCATTTCGCCGCTGTCCCTATGCTATTCGAGCTAGAATGGTAATTAATCACAGCGGGATACCCGTGGAGTTGAGAGAAGTCCTATTATCAAATAAACCCAATGCTATGTTGGCAGCCTCATCAAAGGGTACCGTCCCTGTTCTGGTGTTACCCGATGGCACTGTGTTGGATGAAAGTTTGGATATTATCAACTGGGCGTTGGATCAGAAAACTCATGATTTAAATACATTGGAGTTCAGCCTTTGTGCCCAGATCTCTGAGGCCGGGGAAGGTCTAATTAAAGTTAACGATGGAGTGTTTAAGAAGGCGCTGGATGGCTATAAATACTGGCAGGGATTTACTGAGAAATCTCAACAACAGCATCGGTCTGAGGGTGAGCTTTTTTTACAACAGCTAGAAACCTTACTTCAATTGCATCAATTTTTACTGGGCGACCAGCCAAGCTTGGTCGATATAGCAATCTTTCCTTTTATAAGACAGTTCGCGTTTGTTGATAAAGACTGGTTTGACCAAAGTTGTTATCCCTTACTGCAACATTGGTTGCAGCACTTTCTTGATTCTGAGCTCTTTCTGCAAGTGATGACTAAGTATCCAGTGTGGGATGAAAGCAAAGAGGCTAAAAACTTAGTCAATCATTAGCTAATAGGCCATCTATTTCTCTAGCTTTGAACGTTTAATTGTTATGATGGCCACCTTCACGATAGCACCCAGTCAAGAATAGAACAGACCCACCAAGGAGATTTAATGTTTGGTTTTTTCGAACGGCTAGTCGATCCGTTTCCAGAGCAGCTAGCTCAACAGCCGCCGAAGGGCGTCTATCAATTTTGCCGTCATTACACGCAAGGAATGGAACCTTGGTTATTGTTAATGGCGGGGTTAACTGCGATCACAGCAGTTTCCGAAGCTCTCTTATTTGGGATTTTGGGTCAGGTGGTCGATTGGCTATCCTCAAGCGATCCGGAAAACTTTCTTCAACAGTCTGGTGGGCACTTAGTGGCAATGGCTGTCTTTATGTTAGTGCTAATTCCAGTGGCTAACGGATTGCGCTCTTTAGTAGTTCACCAGACGTTGATGGGTAATTTCCCGATGACGGTGCGCTGGATGGCCCATCGATATTTATTAAATCAAAGTTATGGTTTTTTTCAAAATGAATTTAGTGGGCGTATTGCGACTAAGGTAATGCAAACAGCGCTGGCCGTCCGTGACACGGTCATGAAGCTATTTGATGTCATGTTGTTTGTGGTTATTTATGTCGCCACAGCTTTGGTGTTGGTGGCAAGCGCTGATCTGCGACTTTGTGCGCCTTTGGTTATATGGTTAGGCCTGTACGTTTTAATCCAACGCTACTTTGTGCCTAAAATGAAAAAAATAGCTATGGTTCAAGCAGATGCACGGTCTCTGATGACCGGAAGAGTTGTTGATAGTTACACTAATATTGTCACCCTAAAACTGTTCTCTCATAACTCAAGAGAATCTGAGTACGTTCGTGATGGCATGGGCGAATTTCTTGACACGGTGCATCCGCAGATGCGCTTGGTAACAAAACTTAATATCTGTCTATGGACACTTAATATGCTGCTGGTGTTCTCTACCGCGGCGCTTGGGATTTATCTCTGGATTGAAGGAGATATAACCCCTGGAGCTATAGCAATTGTAATGAGTTTAGCTATTCGATTAACTGGAATGTCACACTGGATTCTCTGGGAAATTAGCAGCCTTTTCGAAAATATAGGCACGGTGCAGGATGGTATTAATACGCTTGCACTGCCCAGCGCGGTGGTAGATAGGGATAAGGCGGTCGCTCTGGATGTTACTGATGGCAATATTCAGTTTGACAATGTTAGCTTTGGATATAATTCTAGTGAGACTGTATTTGACACGTTAAATTTAGTTATTCCTGCAGGCCAGAAGGTAGGTGTTGTTGGGCGCAGTGGTGCGGGAAAGTCTAGCTTGGTGAGCCTCCTCTTGCGCTTTTATGATATTCAAAGTGGTGCGATATCAATTGATGGATGGAATATTAGCCAGGTTAAGCAAGAGAGCTTGCGATCGAATATCGCGGTAGTCACCCAGGACAACTCTTTATTACATCGTTCGGTTCGAGAAAATATTATGTTTGGCAAACCGGAAGCCACCGAGGAACAAATGGTTAACGCGGCAATGAAAGCTCAGGCCCATCAATTTATTCTCAACTTAAGAGATAGTGAGGGTCGCCGTGGTTATGATGCTCATGTTGGTGAGCGCGGTGTTACACTATCGGGAGGACAGCGGCAGCGCATTGCTATTGCTCGAGTATTATTAAAAGACGCACCTATCTTAGTGCTAGATGAAGCGACCTCAGCCCTTGATTCAGAAGTCGAAGCGACTATACAGCAGAGCCTCTATCAGTTAATGGAGGGCAAGACGGTTATCGCTATCGCACATCGCCTTTCAACTA
>Ga0308004_10001369_pt1 | contig 10782 bp, 10 predicted proteins | sample Neamet38_FD_203156 | JGI IMG/M metagenome (GOLD analysis project Ga0308004, IMG submission 203156) | Marine microbial communities from water near the shore, Antarctic Ocean - #38 | ecosystem: Environmental > Aquatic > Marine > Unclassified | place: Southern Ocean | collected 2014-06-06 | reverse complement strand
TCGCGTCAGCTTGCATATTTAATAATTCGTTAAAACTATAGCCTTCTATACAATCCCAGGCCAATTTATCAAATTTATTAGAGGGTGCTTTCGGAATAATACTGCTGTCTTTTAGATCTTTAATTTTGATAAAAGTCACAGTTTTATCACGCACACCATCCATAATCAATTGCAAAAAACTATGCTGATCAACTGGACCAACTAGTCCAATCGGTGTAAGTGCTTGACGGGTACCATTAACATTGATCTTGCCCAGACTTTCTGCCCAAAGCTGAACATACCACTTATTAAAACTTTCTAATAGGGATGAATAGGAAAAAATAACGTTAATATTAAATCGATTTTTATTTTCAACTAAAAAACGTGCTTTTTTAATAATGGGCTTGTAATAACCACTTTTCTCAAAAAAGCTATCCGAAACACGCTTACAGCCGCTAAGTAGGTTATCAATATCTACACCAACCATTGCCAATGGCACTAAACCCACCACACTAAATACTGAAAATCGACCGCCTACATTCTTAGCTAAATCAAAAGTTTTTATGTTGTTATCGCTGGCAAACTTAGTTAGAGAGCTTTTAGCTTCTGAAATAATCGTACAATTACTGGCATTAATTTCAACCAATGCATTTAGGTATTTAAAAATACTAATGGTTTCAATGGTACTGCCAGATTTAGAAATTATTACAAACTGTGCATCATTTAAATCAACTTTCTTTAGGCAATGGTTTATCTTAAGTGGATCAACCGTTTCTAAAAAAAGTAGGTCTTTTGAGTAATTATTAGAGGGTAATAAAAACTCATAAATTGCTCTTGAGCCTAGACTAGAGCCGCCAATACCAACAACTACAATATGCTTTTTGGTAATACTTTTGGCGTACTTTTTAATATCTGTCGTATCTTGATAGGGCAGATTGTAATAACCGATACTCTCGCGCTCAGCCTCAATCCTTTCAAAAATCTCAGTATTTGATTTGATTTGGTAGAAATTTTTATGATACTTCATATTTATATTAAACCTGTCAATTTGGATTGATTATACTAACAACATTAAAAATAATTTAACTAAGTTCCCATATGAAAGGAATAATCCTAGCAGGTGGCTCAGGTACACGCCTTTATCCACTCACTAAAGGCGTCTCCAAGCAACTCATGCCAATTTATGACAAGCCGATGATTTATTACCCCTTGTCGATTCTAATGCTAGCTGGCATCAAAGAGGTGCTTATTATCTCCACCCCTGAAGACTTACCAAGGTTTGAACAACTTCTTGGTGACGGATCTGACATCGGTATGAAGTTTGAATACATAGTACAACCCTCTCCTGACGGATTAGCGCAAGCATTTATCTTAGGTAAAGATTTTATTGGTAATGATGACGCTTGTTTGATTCTAGGTGATAACATTTATTACGGCCATGGTATGACTGATATGTTGGCTAACGCTGTTAGTAACGCTAAAAATAAAAACATGGCAACTGTATTTGGTTATCACGTTAATGATCCTGAGCGCTATGGAGTAGTTGATTTTGATGCCACTGGCAAAGCACTTAGTATTGAAGAAAAGCCAGAAACTCCTAAAAGTAACTACGCAGTAACCGGTCTTTACTTTTATCCTAATGATGTGGTTAAAAAAGCTGTTGAAGTTGTACCCTCTGATAGAGGTGAGTTAGAGATTACTACGGTTAATCAAATGTATTTGAGTGAAGAGCGTCTAACCGTTGAACTCATGGGTAGAGGATATGCTTGGTTAGATACAGGCACTCATGAGAGCCTATTAGAAGCTTCAACATTCATAGAGACTATTGAGCGAAGACAAGGCTTAAAAGTAGCCTGTATCGAAGAGATTGCTTTTGAGCAAGGCTATATTAATAAAGAACAACTTATAGAGCTGGCTCAACCCCTAACTAAGAATCAATACGGGCAATACTTACTCAGACGTGCAGAGGAAGTCAATTGAAGTTCATCCCTCAGTCGATTAAAGATGTAATACTTATTGAACCCACTACACATGGTGACGATAGAGGTTACTTTGTAGAAACCTTTAGACAGGATCTGTTTGAAGAGGCTATCGGATACAAGATTAACTTTGTACAGGATAATGAATCTAAGTCCACTAAAGGCGTACTTAGAGGCCTTCATTATCAACTACCGCCCTACACCCAAGCTAAGCTGGTAAGAGTAATTGAGGGTAGTGTTTTAGATGTGGCGGTTGATATTAGAAAGTCTAGCTCTACCTTTGGCCAGCATGTGTCTGTAGAGTTAACAGCACAGAACAAGCATCAGTTATTTGTACCGCACGGCTTTGCACATGGCTTCATTGTATTAAGTGATAGTGCTACCTTCGCTTATAAGGTTGATAATTACTATACACCGGAGCATGATCGAGGTATTGCTTTTAATGATGCCCAACTTAAAATTGATTGGCAGTTATCAGCAGAAGAGTTACAACTCTCAGATAAAGATAAAATCCACCCATCTTTAGTCAATACTAAAGATTTGTTTGAGTAGCTGGAAATCACAATAATGTTTTAAAGCTTTGCGCGAATTTAGGTCATTGTAACTAGTTTGAATTTACAAATAAGGTCTTTAAAATTGCTAATATAAAATATTTAGTTAACCCAATCTCGACTATTAACTACCTTTTACTGGAAACTAGATATATATTCATAGTTAAAAATATGACTTATTTTGATTTAAATACACGTAAATGGAAAGAACTTATAGCTAGGCGCACTAAGATACTTAAATAGGACGCCGGTTACTATTTTTTAAAAAAAAACTTTAAGATAATTAACTTGTGTCAAAATAAAAGATTACAGTAAAAAAATATTTATTATGATAAACCTTTTTCAACCAAGCCTTGGAGATGAAGAGCTCGCATTAATCAAAGATGTATTCACTAGCAATTGGCTAGGAAAAGGAAACGGAGTTAAAGATTTTGAAAGTAAATTTGCAACAAGTTTATCAAGTAATTCTGAAAGTTTTCTGTCAACCACCAGTTGCACTGAAGCTATATTCTTATCTGCCAAATTATTCAATTTTTCCAAGAGTGACGAAATTATTGTGCCCACAATTTCATTTCCTTCTGTTGGTAGTGCCGTTATTGAGTCTGGGGCAAAAATAGTCTTTTGTGATGTTGATAAGCATTCTCTCAATGTGAGAGCGGAAGATATTCAAAAAGCCATATCTAACAAAACCAAGGCTGTCTACATTACTCACTATGGTGGAATTCCTTGCGAAATGGATGAGATTATTGAACTTTGTAGCCAAAATAAAATTCTAGTGATTGAAGACTCTGCTTGTGCGGTACGTAGCTTTTACAAAGGGAAGGCTTGTGGCACAATTGGTGACATGGGTATGTGGTCGTTCGATGCAATGAAAACACTGTCTACTGCTGATGGCGGAATGATGTATATAAAAAATACTGATAAGCGCATAGAGGCAGAAGAAAGCTTGTATCTTGGTCTACCAGTAAAAAGCAAGAGTGGTCTCGATTCATCATCAGAGAATGCCGCTAACTGGTGGGAATTCGAGATGAATAGAGCAGGCAGGCGCGCCATTATGAATAATGTCACTGCTGCCATGGGTTTATCTCAACTGAATAAGTTGAGTACTTTTATCGATAAACGAAAAAATATTTTCGAAAAATATACCAGAGTGCTAGAAGGCATTGGTGATATTAAATTACCTCCAACACCTAAATTTGAACATAAATCTTCTTATTATTTCTTTTGGATTCAAACTAAACATCGTGATGAACTGGCAAAATTTTTATTAGATAAAGGTATCTATACAACTTTTAGATATTGGCCGCTCAACAAAATCAAATTATTTTCTGATTATGCAATCAAAGAATATCCAAATTCTGATTATGCAGCCTCACGAACACTCAATATCCCTCTGCACCAATCCTTGTCTGATGAAGATGTCGATCTAGTCATAAATAGCATTAAGGAATTTTATGCTCAATTATAAAAAAATACTAATCACCGGCGGAGCAGGCTTCATAGGCTCTGCTGTTATTCGTCATATTATTAACAACACCGATCATAATGTTGTTAACGTTGACAAGCTTACCTATGCAGGCAATTTAGAATCTTTAGAGTCTATTGAAGATAATGCAAGATATGCTTTTGAACAAGTAGATATTTGTGATGCTAATGAGATCAAACGTGTGTTTAATGAACATCAGCCAGACATTGTTATGCATCTGGCTGCTGAGTCACATGTAGATAGATCAATTGATGGCCCTGGTGAATTTATTCAAACTAATATTGTTGGTACTTACATACTATTGGAAGAGGCTAGAGATTATTGGTCTAATCTAGATAGTGATAAGAAAGATAATTTTAGATTCCATCATGTATCCACTGATGAAGTCTATGGTGATCTAGAAGGTACAGATGATCTATTTACTGAAGATACACCTTATGCACCTAGCTCGCCTTACTCTGCAGCTAAAGCAAGCTCCGATCATTTAGTACGTGCATGGCAACGAACTTTTAAATTCCCAACACTGATTACAAATTGCTCTAATAATTATGGCCCCTATCAGTTCCCTGAGAAGCTTATCCCGCTAATTATTCTAAATGCACTAGAGGGTAAAGATTTACCAATCTATGGCAATGGCAAACAAATACGTGATTGGCTCTATGTTGATGACCATGCAAGAGCATTATTACATGTAGCACTAACTGGTGAGATTAGTGAAACATACAATATTGGTGGACATAATGAATTACAGAATATTGATGTTGTTAAAACAGTATGTAGTATCCTGGATGAGCTAGTGCCAAGTAAGCTTAATGGTATTGATAAGTATGAACAGCTTATCACCTATGTAGGTGATAGAGCGGGACATGATGTAAGGTATGCAATTGATGCCACCAAAATTGCCAATGAATTAAATTGGACGCCAGATGAGACATTTGCAACCGGCATTAAAAAAACTGTACAGTGGTATTTAGAAAACAACGTTTGGTATGATCGAGTTAAAGATGGTAGTTATCAGGGTGAGAGATTGGGGGTGATTCTCGGTGAATAAAGTCAATATTATCTGCATGAAGTGGGGCGATAAATTTCCCGCTGAATACGTAAATAGGCTCTATGGAATGGTTGCTCGGAATTTAAATTTTCCTTTTAGATTTGTATGCTTTACTGAAAACAGTAATGGTATTCGAGATGAGGTTGAAATACAGGACCTTCCTGAACTAGACCTACCTCCTGGCGCCCCAGAAAGAGGCTGGAGAAAACTCACCGTCTTTAAAAAAGACTTTGGCGGCTTAAAGGGAAAAACTTTGTTTTTAGATTTAGATATACTGATTGTAGGAAGTTTGAATGAATTCTTCACTCATTCAGGTGAATTCTTAATTGCACATGATAAGAAAAATTCAACAAAAATAGAGGGAAATTCTTCTGTATTTAGATTTAAAATTGGCCAATATCCGCAGATTCTGGATTACTTTGAGAAAAACTCTGAACTAGTCAAGAGTGAAGTACGTCATGAACAAGCTTACTTATCAAGAGAAATTCACAAGTTAGGCAACCTTGAATATTGGCCTGATGAATGGGTACCTAGTTTCAAGTATCGATGTTGCCCATCATGGATAAGATCTTGGTTTAAAGCTCCATTTATTCCAGATAATGCAAAAGTTATTATTTTTCATGGCTTGCCCAATCCTCCAGAGGCAATTAAAGGTATTAGTGGAAAATGGTATCGACATATACAGCCATCTCCATGGATTGCCCAACATTGGAAAGAATAGTGTTAGATATTACAACTTCAGTTATTATTCTTAACTACCGAAGCCTGGGCTATGTTGCTGATTGTATTAACTCAATCGACCAACACCCCCCAAAAGATAGTTATGAAATTATTGTTGTAGATAACGATTCTCAAGATGGGAAATTTGATGATTTCTGCAATAAATATAGCCATGTTAAATGCATAAAAAACTCAGGTAATTATGGCTACTCTAGCGGCAGTAACCTAGGTGCAAAAATTGCATGTGGAAAGTATTTGACATTCCTAAATCCTGATACAGAATTAACTGAATCTCCTGCTATTGATACAATGGTTGAATATGCTAGAACAAATCAAGATACTGGGATTATTTCTTGTAGAAAGATTAAACCAGGTAACAAATTAGAAAGAGAAGTTACTTTCATTAACCCATGGCTTACCTTAGGCATTGTTCGAAGCCTTTACAAAAAAATATTTAAGAACGCCATCGATGAAACATATCCTAAAAATACTGATATTTGGCATCCAGAATGGTTAACTGGCTCTATTTTCTTTATTACTCATGATATTTATAAGCAAATAGGCGGCCTATCTGAGCAAGATTACTGGATGTATTTTGAAGAAATGGATTTGGCTCATAAAATAAATCAAATTAATAAAACCATTACACTTATCAGAAATGTAGAAATTAAACATCAGCACGGTGGCTCTTCAAGAATCAACCCGAAAACTTCAGCCATTACCAAATCAGAAGTAATGATTTCAAGACATGTTTATATTCAAAAATTTTATTCAGGCATTAATCGCATATTACTGCATATTAGCATGTTAACTATTAGCTTAAGTTCAAAGCTAATTATTGCGCTGGTCAGCCTACCTTTTGCATGGACAAATAAGGGTCGGGCTTCTTTATTATTACTAAATACATCTATTCAATATTATTTTCATGCTTTTATTGACAAAAGCTGGAAAAGTCGCAGACTTAAAAGAGGTCAACCATGAAACAAGAAGCCTGGTATAGGCCGCTCATTAGCTTATATAGAAAGAAAAAAAGTCGCCACTTGGCTTTGCAATTTTCGACAATTTTGGAAGACCTTAAAGGTGAAATTCCAGTAATCATTATTTGTTATAACAACGGTGTTTATGTAGAAAACTTAGCTTGCCAATTTAACAAATTCAATATAAAACCAATTATTATTGATAACAATTCTTCCGATAGTGGCACAATTGAAACTCTTAAAAGATTGGTTAATGATGAAATTGCATATGTAGCATATTCTGATAAAAATTTTGGCCATTTTGTCGGGCTGCTTGATCCAATTTATCAACAACTACCGAATTATTTCGCCTACACTGATCCAGACTTAGATCTCAATAAAAATTTGCCAAAAACCTTTGTTCAGGATTTAATTCAATTAACCCAAGAATATAGAGTTTATAAAGCCGGGTTTTCGTTGGATTTGCTCGAAAATGAGGATGTTATTAACGCTACACAAAATGTATCACAAACAAAGCCGTTTAACTATCAAAAAGTCTTTGGTGTTCGCGAATACGAAGATCGATTCTGGAGGCTGCCAATAAAACACAACAAGCTAGAAGTATATTATGCCCCTATAGACTCTACTTTTGCAATATACAATAAAAGCAATTACCGAGGTGATTTTTATGATGCTCTAAGAGTTTCTGGAAACTACAGCGCCATACACCTACCCTGGTTTCCAGATTTAGACATTATGGACGAGGATCAAAAACAAGCCTACTTAAATAGTGATAGAAAAAAAGATACAACATGGGTTAAAAAATAATAAAAAAACTCTCAGTTATCATTCTTAACTATACACATACTACAATAGAAAGAGAAATTCGGAAAAGTTATAAATTAGAATATGAAAAAAGATAAAACTGGCTTTGAAAAATGGTTTTCCTTATCACGACATCTTAGAAGATCTGGTGCTAAAAAGCTTTCATCATTTATTTCGACAGATTTCAAATCACAGAGTAGGCAGATCATACTTGGGGATGAAGTCATTTACACGCATGGTAGCTCTAATAGCGTAGAAGATCACTTTATCGACTTAAGAAAAGAGTTTGTCGGACAGAGTGAGCTTTGCTATACATGTGCAAAAATTATTGTACTCATTAGGCGTGAATTTGAAGTTAACAATCACTTTGAATTACTTAAACAGCTTTGGGTTGAAGAAAAGGAATACTTATTAAAAAACTTGAATACCCGCTGGCTTATCGCAGCAACAGATACTTTTTCAGACTATTCTAATGATGATGCAATTAAAGGTTTATCTATTGCGTGTGTTTGTTTGCTTAATACTGTCAAACTTCAAGAGTCAGAGCGTTTTCTTACTAATGCTGATCAATGTAAGGATGACAAGGAAAAACAAAATAGACTAGATAATGAAGAAAGGTTTGCATTATTTGATGGTACCTCAGTTTTTAAATTTGGCACTGATGATACGCTTAGAAATATGCGTTGGAGAATTGATAAAGTAGCGAAACTAAATATTGCCGGTGAGATATTATTAGAGATTTTCAAGCGATTGCAAAAATTTGATACAGTCTATAAGCGAACTAAAGACCGCCATGTTAGAGATAAAACGGGTTGGTGGCGATGAGCATTCTAGTTATTAGCTTGCCAAATGCAGAAGAACGACGTAATTTTCAACAAGGTCAGCTATCTAAATTAGGTTTGGATTTTCAGTTTTTAGACGCTACTTCGGTTAATGATCTTGATACTGAAACTTACAAACAACATTACCATGATTGGCAGAGACCCCTAAAAGAAACTGAAGTAGCGTGTTATTATTCTCATCGCCATGCTTGGAATGAAGTAATACAGTCTAATCAGCCGGCATTAATATTAGAAGATGATGCTTTTTTGTCAAAATGCACCCCTTCACTACTTAAAAGCCTGTCATCTAGAAAAAATGTTGATTTAATCAATCTTGAAAATAGGGGTAGAAAAAAATTTGTATCTAAAGCTAGTGAGTCTATAGCTTGCAACTCAAAACTTTATAGACTTTACCAGGACAGAACTGGCGCTGCTGGATATATATTATGGCCATCTGGTGCAAAAAAACTTATTCAATATGAAAAACAAAAAGGCATTGCATTGGCTGATGCACATATTACCGCTTGTCATAATTTAATTGCATATCAAGTTGAGCCAGCACCCATTATTCAATTAGATCATTGCAAGTATTACAACATAAGTAATCCAATTAGCAATAATGCGTCTGATTCAAGCGTTAGTAGCCACCTTAATCCCAAAGGAGGGATATTTTTCTGGATTAAAAGAATTTACTCTCAGTTAAAATTAGGCGTGCGTCAATTATTCTTGATAACATTTTCCACAAGACGATACATTGAAATAAATAAACCAGACTTTTATGACCAATAGAATCTTAAAACATTATAGATTTAGCAAGACTTTCGGCTGGATTAATAGGCACATTAGAAGTAGAAGAGGTGCAATTAATAAAATTAGAAATCTATACAAAAATCTTGGTTTAATATCTGATGGTTGTAGTTTATGTAGAGAAAGAGACTTTACTCTTCTTGCTGAAGGTGACAGGTATGGATTTGATCTTAATAAACAAATATGCAATCAGTGTGGATTAGTTCAAACATACCCCAAACTTTCACCTGAATTCCACCAAGAGTTTTATAGTTACCACTACCGTCCACTATATTTAAAAAATAAGAAAGTTAACTATCAATCTGTCATTAAAGAGCAAACTGACAAAGCTAAAAAATATTTAGCCTATTTTAGAAAAAATGGCTTGAGTAATATTCTTGATGAGCTATCAATTATTGAAATTGGCTGCAGCTCTGCTGGCACAATTAACACTCTCAAGCCACACGTTAAATCTGTACAAGGGTGTGATTTAGATATTGAGGCAATTACTTTCGCTAAAGAAAATTTTAAAATTAATGTTGAAGTGGGCATGTACCCATCAACCCTACCCAGCGGCAAAAAACTTTTTATCATATCTCATGTATTGGAGCACGTTTTCAACCCCTTTCAAACCCTTGAAAAAATTCGAGAGATGTTGGATGTTGGAGATTATCTGTTTATCGCTGTACCAGGACTTAATATGGTTAAAGAAGGTGATTACAAAAATGATCTAAGACGATATTTTCATATTGCTCATGTTTCTGACTTTACAAGTAGCACCTTAAAAAATGTCGCACATTATGCAGGCTTTAAAACACTGAATATTGATGAGGAGATTAATGGGCTATTTATCGCTGATAAAGTTCAAGATTGGAAAAAATCTCCCCAAGATTCTATTGACAACATATTGAAAATTGAAAAAACTTATAAGGGGTTAGCGCCACATTTATAGTTCGCTCAATTAACTCGTGCAACTTTAGGCAATAAGATAGCCATAAAAAATATATAAAAAGAATTTAAAAATATATCACCAAACAAATGATTTGTAACGCCAAATAGAGATAAGCTCACCACCAAAACCATACCCATTGTCGATATACTGTCTAAATCATTCTTTTTTGAATTAACTTTAGACATGAATTCTCTTAATGGGAAAAGCAATAAAGCTAGAACTGCAATTAAACCGAACACGCCTTCAGAGACAAGATGATTTAAATAGACATTATGAACATGGTTGTATCTTGCTATCTGAGATTGTGCCTTTTTATCAGCCTGCTTGGCAATAACAGGGTTAATATTTCTATATCCAACCCCTGTGAGTGGTAAATGTGTATTTACCTGCTTAATACTAGCCTTCCACATCTCCATTCTAATGCTAACTGATGATTGGGTATCATTTCCATCAATCCAATCCATCACTTGCTGTTTAGCCAAATAGACTCTTTGCTCCATGGCGGTTGATTTAACAAAATTCATCATTATGATAAATGTGAATAAAAACAACCCCAAGGTCTTAAGCAAAGACTTTAACTTGCCTTTTTTATATGCAACCCATATAAATACAGATATTGAAAGAATTGCACTTAGCCATGCACCACGAGTACCTGAAGCTATCAAAGCAAGTAATC
>Ga0308004_10001364_pt1 | contig 10803 bp, 10 predicted proteins | sample Neamet38_FD_203156 | JGI IMG/M metagenome (GOLD analysis project Ga0308004, IMG submission 203156) | Marine microbial communities from water near the shore, Antarctic Ocean - #38 | ecosystem: Environmental > Aquatic > Marine > Unclassified | place: Southern Ocean | collected 2014-06-06 | reverse complement strand
GTTAGAAGATGTTGCCAGAGTAGAGGTGGGTGCGGCATCAACTAGAACGCTTTTTAAAGGAGATGGCAAACAAGTAGTAGGGATTGGCATTTACCAGCAGTCAGATGCAAATACTATTGATGTGGCTAATGGAATAAAAAATAAGATTAAAGAAATAGAACGCACATTACCAGAAGGTACAAGTCTTGAAGTTTCATTTGATCGAAGTAGATACATAAAAGCTGCTATCTCGGAAGTTTACAAAACTCTTTTTGTTGCTTTAATTTTAGTCACTATAATAATTTATTTATTTTTAGGAAACATCAGGGCGCTAATTATACCAGTTATAGCATTACCTGTTTCTTTAATTTCTACTTTTCTGGCAATCTATATTTTTGATTTTTCTATTAATTTATTTACCCTAATGGCTTTGGTTCTAGCGATAGGTATCGTAGTAGATGATGCAATAGTAATGTTGGAAAATATTGTTAGAAGAATTGAACTAGGTGAAAGCCCACTAGTCGCGGCTTACAAAGGTGCTAAGCAAGTATCATTTGCAATTATAGCAACTACAGTAGTTTTAGTAGCTGTGTTTGTTCCTTTAGTTTTTATTAAAGGCATTACAGGAGTTCTTTTTACTCAGACAGCAATAACCTTAGCTTCTGCCGTTATTATATCTAGTTTTGTTGCACTTTCTCTTAGTCCCATGTTGGCTAGTAAATTCTTAAAAAAAAATATGGAAAAATCTAAAACTGTAACTGGATTTGAAAAATTTTTAAAAAATATTACTATAGCCTATAAGCAATCTTTGATTTTATGGATAGATAAAAAAAAGATAATCATTTCTTTTTTAGGCGTAACACTAGCATTAACTATTTTTTTGTTTAATTTTACTCCTAAGGAATTAATAGCACCAGAAGATAGGGGGGCTTTTTTTGTAATTATAAAAGCACCTCAAGGTTCTGGTTTTAATTATACAAAATCTAAAGCAGAAGAAATTGAAGCGATGTTACTTCCCGAATTAGGTAAAGGTGAATATAGAAAATTAATTATGAGAGTTCCGGGTTTTGGCAAATCATCAAAACAGGTTAATAGTGGTTTTATTATTGTTCTACTGGAAGACTGGTCAAAAAGAAAAAGGCATGGTGTAAAAATATTAAGGGAATCTTTTGCCAAAATTGGTCGTGTACCTGGTGTACTTGCGTTTTCTGTTATGCCTCAAGGAATCAGAACAGGTGGAATTGAAAGTCCTGTTCAATTTGTAGTACTTGGAAATACCTATGATCAATTAATAGAATGGAAGAAAATAATTAAGAGAGAGGCTAGAAAAAACCCTGGATTATCCACTATTCAAGATGATTTTGATCTTAATAAACCACAACTAAACGTTAAAATTAATCAGAAAAAAGCTGCAGATTTAGGCGTTTCTACGGAAGATATAGGAAGAACAATTGAAACTATTTTTGGCTCAAAAACAGTTACAAAATTTACTCAAGATGGAAAGGAATATTCTATTGTACTTCAAGGAGACATTAAAGACAGACAAGAGCCGGAAAGTATAAGTAAAGTATTTGTGAGATCAAAAAATAATGAAAAATTAATATCAGTTTCAAATTTAGTCGAGTATAGCGAAGAGGGCAAGTCACCTTTCCTAGCAAGATACAATAGACAAAAAGCTGTAACTATTTCCGCAAGATTAGTTGGTGACTATTCTTTAGACGAAGCACTGAAATTTTTAGTAGGTGTCGTAGAGAAAAATACTCCTCAAGCTAAAATTGCTTATAAAGGTGAGAGTGAAGAATATAAGAAAACAAATAATGAGCTTTATGTAATTTTTGCTCTAGCCTTAATAACTGCTTATTTAGCTATGTGTGCTCAATTTGAAAGCTGGAGACATCCTCTCACGATTATGCTTACTGTGCCTCTAGCAATACTCGGTGGTTTATTAGGATTGCTTGTAGTTGGTTCATCACTAAATGTTTATAGTCAAATTGCTTTAATTATTTTGATTGGTTTAGCTGCAAAAAATGGAATCTTGATTGTGGAATTTACCAACCAATTGAGGAAAGAAGGGAAAAAATTAGAAGAAGCGATAGTTGAAGCCTCGACAATTAGACTTAGACCAATACTAATGACAAGTCTCTCTACTATCTTTGGAGTAGTTCCATTAATAGTTGGCTCTGGTCCAGGTGCTGCTAGTAGACTAACTGTTGGCATAACTATATTTGGTGGAATGTTGTTTTCAACTTTTTTTACACTTTATGTAATTCCAACAATTTATTCAGTCATTGGAAAGAATGAAAAAAATATAGATGCGGTTGAAGTTGAACTAAACAAACAACTTAAAAAATAATATATTTATTCTTATTTAAATTTTTTTGACATACGGACAATTGCTTTCTGTAATTATTAGCCAAATCTTTAACTGACTTAGCATAGATAATTGCTTTCTTGTCATTCTTATAATTTTTATAATCACCCCAACCTTTATAATAAGCAAGGTATTGTCTATACGCATCTTTCTTGGATATTTTTAATATTTTTGAAGTTTTATTGATATACCACCCAATGAAATCAACAGAATCTTTAAATCTTGCACGTGTAGCTAATTTATTGTTGGTTTCTTTTTTGTATTGTTCCCAGGTTCCAACTACTGCTTGCGAGTAACCAAAAGAACTAGATGGTCTTTTGAATGGGATGACTTTAAATAATTTTTCTCTTGGTGGTTTTGCTAACCAATTAAAATCACTTTCTTTTTTAACAAATGCGAGCTGTAAGTGAATGGGGGCACCCCATTTCTCATAAGATGCTTTAGTGTGCTTATACCAGAGGTATCTTTCTTCGAAGATAGCACAACTATTTTTAGTATTTTTAGGTATTGAAGAACAAGATGTAAATATAAAAAAAATTATTAGACAAAACTGAAATTTTTTCAAATGAATCACTCTTTATTTATATAAGAATTTAGTTCAGTTTTCGCCACTTTTCTGGCTTTAAAAATATTCCAGACCACAATCCAAGTTTATTTATTTTTGCAAACTCTTCGTCTAAAATATAGTCTTTTGAATATCGCTTGTATGCAATTGCGTGGCCACTTCTAACCATCCATTTGTTTAAGTTTTTCTTCCCAACAAAACAAACACCAATAAACCTATTGTATCTATCTTTTTTTTTTTGAACGAAACATTTGACTGCATTTTTATTAATTTTCTTAATCAATGCCTCTGATGCAACCACACCACAATTATATTCTTTTTCGTTCTTAGTACACTTTTGTTTTTTTTCTGGAGCATCAATACCATGCAATCTTATTTTATTGTTTAAAATTTTTATAGTATCCCCGTCAGTAATTATTGAAGTACCGTAGATTTCACTAGCAATTACTTTTAAGTTTAGGTTTAATAAAATGATCGTAACAAGAATTAATTTTTGCATCAAATAAATCTTTTTTTTAATTTAAATAAAAAAAATATACTTAAGACACCTATAATATTAGCTAAAAGATCATTAAACTCAAAAGCTCTATTAGGAATAATAAAATGAATTAATTCCAAGAAAATTGATAAAAATATAAAAAAAAATATTCCAATATATAATTTTTTTTTTTTAAAATAAGTTAGAAGCCCTCCAGTAGTAATATAGCTGAAAATTAAAATGTGATTAAAGGAATATCCTCCTGTATTAATGAGAGAATGAAGACCATAAGCTATAGGATTTTGTGTTTTATCAAGATTGCTATTAAAATTTCTATACATAAAATATGATACTATATCCCCAGGAAATAAATAAAATATTAAAATAACTAGTAGAGAGAACAAATATAAATAATTAATATTTTTTAAAATAATGTTTTTCATAATTATTTTGATATATTAATTATTATTCTTTAAAAAACAAATTCTTATGAGTAAATTAATCTTAACTAGGCACGGCCAAAGCGCATGGAATGCTGAAAATAGATTTACAGGATGGGTAGATGTTGATTTGTCCTCACAGGGTATCCTTGAAGCAAGGAAGTCAGGAGTGTTAATTAAAAAACTAAATATAAATATAGATATTTCCTATACATCCTTTCTAAAAAGAGCGATTAAAACACTAGTAGTTATACTTGAGGAAAATAATTTAGAACTTGAATTAAATACATCTTGGGAGATGAATGAAAGACACTATGGTTCGCTGACTGGATTAAACAAGGAGGAAACCAAAATCAAAATTGGTGAAGAGCAGTTTAAAAAATATAGAAGATCTTGGGATATATCACCACCACCGATGCCTGAGAATGATAAGAACCAATCTTTGTTTAGCCCTTTAAACGCTAACATACCTCTAGATATGATACCTTGGACAGAATCTTTAAAAGATACCTATAATAGAGTAATTCCTTTTTTTGAAAAAAAAATTAAGCCTGGCTTACAAAATAATAAAAATATAATAATTGCTGCTCATGGAAATTCTTTAAGAGCTCTTTGTAAAAAATTATTTAATATTTCAGACCAAAAAATTAATGAATTAGAAATACCAACTGGAAATCCGCTCGTTATTGAATTTGGTCAAAGTCTAGAAGTAAAAGATATTAAGTACTTAGATCAATCTAGAGAAAAACCAATTATTACTAATCAATAAATTTTAGTTTATTTAATTGCTCATAAACCTTAAAATTGTTTACATGGAAGAAAGTTTGACTACTTTCTTGTCCTAATAGTTTTTTTTCTTTTATCATATTGTCCCATATTAGATTCATGGAAAAAATTTTTTCATTAATGATTTCAAAAATAGATCTGTTAATAATCTGGGCACCCGTGAATATGTAATGATTACTAGCTGCTCTTATAATTTTGTTATTTTCTGTAAAATTAAAATCACCTTTGAAAGATTTATCGTAACTATTTATTTTATTAACTAATAATAAAATAGGTTTGTTATTTCTTAAATAAGAATTTTCAAGAATTTTTAATTCTTCGTAATAATTTTTATTCCAAATTGTATCTGGGTTTAAAACAAAAAAAGGTTCATTTTTAAAATTTTTAGTGGCATTAAAAATACCACCTCCTGTATCGAGCAATATTTCTTCTTTTATAGTACTAATAGAAATTTGATAATTTTTGTCCGCGAGAAAATTATCAATCTCTTTTGACAAATGATGTGTGTTTATAATGATTTCATCTATTCCTATTTTTATGAGTATCTCTATAGATCTTTCTAAAAGATTTTTTGGCCCAATCTTTATTAGTGGTTTTGGTATTTTTGTCGTTAATGGGAGCATTCGTTTACCAAAACCAGCCCCTAAAATCATAGCTTTCTTAATTGTCATTAAAACGAACTTTTTTTCTATTTTTGGTAGGTACAGCTATATTTAATAAATATTTTAAATTTATAAAAATTGGATTTTTAAGTCTTAGCTCTAAAAGTTCCCAAATATATGGCAAATACTTTAGGTAACTTAATTTATGATCTCTTTTAAAAAGTCTAACAAAGATACCTAATATTTTTAAGTTTCTTTGCACTGACAAAATATCAAAATCATTTTGAGCCAATAATTTTTCAGTTTTTTTTTTAATTTTCGATGTCTTAGAAAGATAGTAACTAAAAAGTGAAGATTTTAGTTTTATTGGGAGCTTAATTCTAACATCATCAATAAGTGACGCAACATCATAAAGTAAATTACCTCTAAGCGCGTCCTGTGAATCGATCAAACCAAATTTTTTATGTTTAACCATTATATTAGAAGCGTGAAAATCTCTGTGTACAAAACACATTTCTTGAAAATATAGTTTTTTATATAGAATATTTAATTCTTCTTTTATTTTATTTTTATTTTTTTTGAATTCTTTTTTTTTACTATTATTTTTTAAATACCAATCAAAAAATAAATCAGATTCTTTATGCAATTCAGGTAAATTATGTTTTTTAACTTTAATTTTAATTTTACTGTATCGAAATTTAATATCTTTTTTAAAATTTATTTTTTGCAGTTTAATTATTAGTTCAACTAGTTTTTTATAATCACTTAATTTATTTTTTTTATTTTTTATGTGATCTAAAAAAGAGTAACTTCCTAAATTTTCTATCTCCATCATATTTTTTACAAAATACTCTTGCACAAGTTTTGGAGCTTTTATTTTATTTTTGATTAATAGTTCGTTAATTGCTGCATAAATAATTAAATTTCTAAACTTATTTTTATTAGCTTTTACTAATATTGTGAATTTAGAATTTTTTTCTATTTTATAAAATTCACGAAAAGAAGCATCTCCTGAAATTTTTGTGATTTTATATTGCATTAAATTTTTTCCATCTACCAAACCCTTTAAAATCAATTTTTCTCATATTTTTTTCTTTCTCATAAGACATATAAATTTCGAGTCTGTCACCTGGTTTGTCTTTAATTATCTCTGCCCATTCTATGACTTTAATGTTATTTATACTTTGTTCAAAAACACCAAGTTGTTGGATATCTTTTTCAGTTTTTAACCTATAGAGATCATAATGCATTATTTTAAATTCACTAATTTCATACTCGTAAATAATATTAAAAGTAGGGCTTAATACTTCAGTCTCGTCCTCTTTATTTTGATTTTGAAGATTGTTAATCAAGGCTCTAGTTAAGGTGGTTTTTCCAACTCCAATCTCTCCAAATAACAAGATGCAATCTTCTTTTTTAATTTTTGTAATAATTTTTAATGAGATTTGATTTAGTTGATCTAAAGAGTTTATGATCATTAGCTAATTTTAATAGCGATAAGTATCTGGTTTAAATGGTCCTGATTGTTTAACGCTGATATAATCAGCTTGTTCTTTTGACATTTTAGTTAGTTTTGCTCCAACCTTTTCTAAGTGTAATGTAGCTACTTTCTCATCTAAATGCTTTGGTAAAACATAAACTTTATTTTCATATTTATTAGAATTATTCCATAACTCTATTTGTGCAATAACTTGATTTGTAAATGATGCACTCATGACAAAACTTGGGTGCCCTGTTGCACAGCCTAAATTTACAAGTCTACCTTCAGCTAATAAAATTATTCTTTTTTTACTAGGGAGTTCTATTTCGTGTACTTGAGGCTTTATTTCATCCCATTTGTAATTTTTTAAAGCTTCAACTTGAATTTCATTATCAAAGTGACCAATGTTACAAAGTATTGCTCTATCTTTCATGTCTCTCATGTGGTCTGCTGTAACAATATCTTTGTTCCCAGTGGCTGTAACTACTATGTCGGCTCTCTTAATTGCTTCGTCCATTAAAACAACCTCATAACCTTCCATGGATGCTTGCAGTGCGCAGATAGGGTCAACTTCTGTAACCATTACTCTTGCACCTGCTTGCCTTAAGGATGCTGCGCTTCCTTTGCCAACATCGCCAAACCCAGCTACAATCGCTACTTTACCTGACATCATTACATCGGTAGCTCTTTTTATTCCATCTACTAAACTTTCGCGACATCCATACAAATTATCAAATTTAGATTTTGTAACTGAATCGTTAACGTTAATCGCTGGTATCATTAAAGATCCATTTTTTTCCATTTTGTTTAATGCTTTAATTCCTGTTGTTGTTTCTTCTGAAACACCTTTTATTTCTTTTAATAAATCTTTATAATCATTATGCATCATTGCAGTTAAATCACCGCCATCGTCCAATAGCATGTTTGCTTTCCAATCTTTTTTTCCTTCGATTGTTTGCTTTATGCACCATATAGCTTCTTCTTCGGTCTCACCTTTCCAGGCAAAAACAGGTGTGCCTGCTTTAGCTATTGCCGCTGCCGCATGATCTTGTGTAGAAAATATATTGCATGAAGACCATCTTACTTCAGCGCCTAAATCAACAAGTGTTTCAATTAGGACTGCAGTTTGAATGGTCATATGCAAACATCCTAGAATTTTTGCTCCTTTAAGAGGAAATTTGTCTTTGTATTCTCTTCTCAGTGCCATCAACCCTGGCATTTCAGTTTCGGCTAGAGAAATTTCTTTTCTACCAAAATCAGCTAAGTTTATGTCCTTTATTTTATAATCACTCATAATCTGCGGGTGTTTTAGCAATATAATTTATTCTTAGCAAGCAACAATCCTAGATATACTTAGGTAGTAAAACTTCTATTTGAGCGCCTTTTTTGTCTAATCTGTTTATTGCTTTAATCTTACCTTTGTGAAGTTCTACGATATTTTTTACTATATTAAGACCTAAACCAGAGTGTTCACCAAAATTATTTGGTCTATTACTATAAAATCTTTTAAAAATATTATCTATATTTTTTTCTTTAAAACCTGGACCTTCGTCTTTAAATTTTATCAAAAATTCTTTTTGAGTATCTTCTATACCTACTTGTATTTTGTTATTACTTTGACTAAAAGAAATTGCATTATCTAAAAGATTTGCAATGACTTGTTCGATCCGACTTTCAATTCCTAATATGTAAAAATATTTTTTTTCATTTTTTTTGTTAGTAACTTCAATTTCTATCTTTTTATTTAAACTTGTCATATTTTGCTTATAGTCTTCAGTTACATTTCTAATAATTTTATGTAAGTCTATTTTAGACATTTTTTCTCTAGACAAGGAAGCCTCGTCTTTAAGCATCTGAGTATAATCAGTGATAAGTCTCTCAATTCTCTCAACGTCATGATTAACAATGCGTAATAGTTTTTCACGATCTTTTTGTTCTGTTGTTTTGTCTAACAACTCAGATGCTCCTTTCAAAGATGCTAATGGATTTCTAATTTCATGTGCTAAATCAGTAGAAAAGGTTTCGGCACGATTAGCTCTTTTTTGTAGGTCTAATGTCATTTCGTGAATTGACTGTGTCAAAGTTCCAACTTCATCTTTTCTGATAAAAAAGCTGTCGATGTTAACTGTTTTGTTAGACTTTGTTTTAATTGATTCTGCATATCTAACTAAAAAACTAATTGGTTTTAAAATATACCTACTTAAGAAAACAGAAAAAATCAAAATAACTAAAGTGACAGCTAAAACAGTTCTAGTAATAAAGTTTTTCCTTTCTTTAACCGCTACTATTATTTCGTTAGCCTGCTCACTTACCAAAATATAACCAACTATTTTTTCTTCAATTAAAACACTATTAAGTGTACGAACAAAAAAATCATTTTTTATCTTGTTCTCTAAAACTAAAGGGTCTTTTTTTAGTTTAATTAAAATAATATCTTGAATTTCTTTATAGTAGTCTAGGGAGTCATTTATTTTATTATTTTCTGACTTATCCTTACTAACTATGCTTGTGTTATTTATCTCCTGCTCAATAATAGCATCAGATCTTGAAAATACGTTTTGATCAATATCAAGCATGTCTGTATCACCAATTAAATTTCCATCTAAATTAAAAAATTGAACTCTGTCTAAGCTTTGAAATAAAAATCTAGTTGATAATAAAAATGAGCTTAGGCTTTTTTCATTAAAATTTATTTTTAATCGCTGTAAATGGTCAGTAGTATTTTTTATAATAATTAAGTGATTTGTTGATTTAATTTTTACTAAATTTGGTTGAATTGCTTTAAGGTAAACAAATGTAAATAAGCCTAATACTGAGAAAACTAATAAATTAAATAGTAAAAATTTTCGTAATAAAGATGGTGATTTTTTTTGGTTCATTAACTAACATTCCATCTATACCCACTTCCATACCGTGTTTCAATTGCAGAAAACTTATCATCAACCCTTTTAAATTTTTTTCTAATACGCTTAATATGACTGTCTATAGTTCTATCTTCGATTTCTGTATTTTCCTTGTAGGCTATATCCATTAAATGAGCTCTTTCTTTTATTACACCTGGTCTTTTAGCTAACTCTTTAACTATCAAGAATTCAGTTGTTGTTAGCTTGTCTGGTAAAGCTTTTTCATTCCACTCACATTCTAGTTGAGCTGGATCTAGTTTTAGCTTTCCATGACTAATGAGGCTTTTAGAGTCATCAACCATCCCTGTTTTCTTTCTGAGCTGAACTCTTATTCTTTCAATCAAAATCTTTATGGAAAAGCCTCCTGACTTTTTGACAAAATCATCAGCACCTAATTTAAGACCTAATAATTCATCAACCTCATCATCTTTAGATGTTAAAAAAATAATAGGAATGGACATTTTTTTTCTTAGTCGGGTTAGAAGTTCTTCTCCATCCATTCTTGGCATCTTAATATCAATGACTGCTAGATCTGGAGGATTTCTAGTTAATCCATTAAGTGCTGTTTCTCCATCAATATAAGTTTGAACTTTAAAACCTTCTCTTTCTAAAGCAATACTTATACCTGTTAAAAGGTTTCGGTCATCATCTACGAGAGCAATTGTTTGAGCCATATATATATTTTATATTTTTATAAATAGATTGTCAGAATTTAGGCACTATTCCGTCAAATTAATGAGCCTCACCCCAATTACGACCTGAATTAATACTAACATTTAAAGGTATAGAAAACATATGATAGTCTGAGCTTGAAACAGACGTCATTGCATCTTTTATTATTTTTTGTACATAAATTTTATCACCATCAGAACATTCAAAAATAAGTTCATCGTGAATTTGCAAAAGCATTTTTGCTTTAAATTTTTTATCAGTCTCAACTAAGTCGTCTAATTTAATCATAGCAAGCCTTATGATGTCAGCAGCCGAACCTTGTATTGGAGCATTTATAGCTGCTCTTTCTTGGAAACTACGAACACTAAAATTTTTATCATTGATGCCTCTGAGATGAATTCGTCTTCCAAAAATATTATTAACATAGCCTTTGGTTCTACAAGATTTAATTGTGGAGTTCATGTAATCTTTTATTTCGGGAAATTTTTTAAAATATGCATTGATAAAATCTAATGCTTCATGATTAG
>Ga0308004_10001358_pt1 | contig 10812 bp, 15 predicted proteins | sample Neamet38_FD_203156 | JGI IMG/M metagenome (GOLD analysis project Ga0308004, IMG submission 203156) | Marine microbial communities from water near the shore, Antarctic Ocean - #38 | ecosystem: Environmental > Aquatic > Marine > Unclassified | place: Southern Ocean | collected 2014-06-06 | reverse complement strand
TTTAACATCAAGACATGGAATAATTCTATTTTTAAGCATCTATTTCTCTCACTAGATCTTCTAACTTAATATCTCCATCATATATAGCCTTACCAACTATAATTCCTTCAATATTATTATTTAAACTCTTTGCTTTTTTTATGTCATCAATTGAAGAAACTCCCCCAGAAATAATCACTGGACACTTTGAAATATCTGCAACTTTTGATGTTTCTTCAAAGTTTGGGCTTTGTTTGGTTCCATCTTTGTTTATGTCAGTATAAATTAATCTACTAGCACCATAATCATTTATTTCTTTTAAAAAATCTAAAGTCAATTGATTAGTGTTTTCCTTCCATCCTGAAACTGACAAGTATCCATCTTTAGCATCCAAACCTAATGCAATTTTATTTGGAAATTTTTGACATGCTTCTTTTAAAAACTTTTTATCTTTTACGGCTGCACTTCCTAAAATAACCTTCTCAACTCCTACATCTGTGTATTTTTGAATACTATTAAGGGTTCTAACGCCTCCACCCACTTCAATTTTTAAATCAAATTTATTGACTATTTCTTTAATGATATTCAAATTAACTGTCTCTCCAGTTAAGGCACCATCTAAATCAACAATGTGTAAATTTTTAAAACCATGGTCTTTATACTTGGCAGCTTGATCAACCGGTGACATTTCATATTCAGTTTTATTGTTAAAGTCTCCTTTAACCAATCTCACACATTTTTTATTCTTAATATCTATTGCAGGAAATATTTTCATATTTAATATTGTTTATAAATTTATAAAATTATTAATTATTTGAAGTCCCAACTTATCACTTTTTTCAGGATGAAATTGAGTTCCAAAGATATTTTCTTTTTCAACAGAACAAACAATGTTTGATGAATAATCTGTTGTTGCTGAAATTACATTTTTATCATCTGGAACAAATTCGTAGCTGTGCACGAAATACATATGTGATTTATTTTCTATACCCTTAAAAATCTTACTTTCTTTAATAATACTAATTTCATTCCAGCCAATGTGTGGAAGCTTGAATCTATTATTTTGATTATCAATTTTTGATACTTTTCCTGAAATCCAACCAAGACCTTTTGTTTCAATTTCCTCATAACCAATATCTGCAAACATCTGCAAACCAACACAAATTCCAAGAAGGGGTTTTTTGTTAGTAAGTGCAAACTCATTGAGTGTCTCTACTAGGCCATTTACGTTATTCAGTGCATCGACACAGCTCTTAAACGATCCTTGCCCCGGTAAAACCACCTTATCGCTTGATTTAATCTTATTTAAATCTGAGGTTACTTCGATATTAACTTTATCTTTAGCAACTTCCTTAAATGAATTTATTACAGAACTGATATTTCCTGAATTATAGTCAACAATCGTGACATTCATCAAATTTATAATGAGCCTTTAGTTGATGGAATACTCTTTTTATTTCTAGGGTCTATTTCTAAAGCTGTTCTTAGTGACCTTGCTAAACCTTTAAAACAAGATTCAATTATATGATGACTATTATCTCCATAAATATTTTCCATATGAAGCGTTATTCCTGCTGACTGAGAGAATGCTTGAAACCATTCTTTAAAAAGCTCAGTATCCATCTCTCCAAGCCTTTCTACTTTTAATTTAACTTTCCATATTAAATATGGTCTATTTGAAACATCAATTGCAACCCTTGTTAATGTTTCATCCATTGGTATCATTGCGTGAGCATACCTTCTAATTCCTACATAATTTTTTAATGCTTTCTTTAAAGCTTCACCTATAGCTATACCGGTATCTTCTGTTGTGTGATGAAGATCTATATGAGTATCTCCCTTAGCTTTTAGATTTATATCTATTAATGAATGTTTTGAAAGTTGTTCAAGCATATGATTTAAAAAACCTATACCAGTATCAATTTTGTATTTGCCTTTACCATCTATGTTTAGATCAACACTAATGCTGGTTTCTTTAGTTTTCCGAGAAATTTTTCCTTTTCTACTCATAATCTTAATTACATATACAGAGGTTAGCCATCTATATCAATATTAGTAATCCACCACTTGAAGAATAAAAATTAATATCCATTTATAATTAATGACTACAATAGTACTTATTCGAAAAAATAATGAAGTAGTAGTAGCTGGTGATGGCCAAGTTAGTATGGGCAATACTGTTATCAAAAGCACTGCTGCAAAAGTTAGAAAAATTGAAAAAAGGAACGTGATTGCAGGATTTGCTGGGTCTACTGCTGACGCTCTAACTTTATTTGAGAGACTTGAAGCAAAACTAGAAAAACATGCAGGTAATCTTCCTAGGGCTGCTGTTGAACTAGCCAAAGATTGGCGTACAGATAAATATTTAAGAAGATTAGAAGCTTTAATGGCTGTTGGTGATAAAGAAAATAGTTTTATAATTTCTGGTACTGGTGATGTGTTAGAGCCAGAAGGAAATGCTATAGGCATTGGTTCTGGTGGAAATTATGCTCTAGCTGCTGCTAAAGTTTTGTTGGACACAGATTTAAATGCTGAAGAGGTGGCAAGAAAAGCCATCAAAGTTGCTTCGGAAATTTGTGTCTTTACTAATGATAATATTAAAATTGAAAAAATTTAATGAAAGATTCAAACGTTACACCTTTTCCAAAAGAAAAAAATAAAAATAAGGATAGCTCTCTAGTTAGCTCTTTGTCTCCTAGAGAAATAGTTTCTGAATTAGATAGGTATGTGGTTGGGCAAAACAAAGCTAAAAAAGCTGTTGCTATTGCCTTAAGAAATAGATGGAGAAGACAGGCTTTAGAAGGTGAAATGAGAAATGAAGTTTTACCAAAGAATATTTTGATGATCGGTCCAACTGGAGTTGGTAAAACTGAAATTTCCAGAAGACTGTCAAAATTAGCAGAGGCTCCCTTCGTAAAAGTAGAAGCTACTAAATTCACAGAAGTTGGTTATGTTGGGCGAGATGTTGAGCAGATCATAAGAGACCTACTAGAAATTGCTATTGCTTTAGAAAAGATAAAGAAAAGAAAAGAGGTTAGTGCCAAAGCACAAAAATTGGCTGAAGAAAAAGTTTTAGATGCACTCGTTGGAAATAAAGCAAGCCTGGCAACAAGAGAGAGTTTTAGAAAAAGATTACGAAATGGTGATCTGGATGATAATGAAATAGAAATTGACGTAAATGATAGTGCCTCACAAGCTTCATTTGAAATTCCTGGAATGCCTGGTGCTAATATTGGCATGATAAATATTGGCGAGATGCTTGGAAAATCTGTTGGCAATAAACAAAAAAAAATAAAATTGTCTGTTAAAGAATCTCATGAAATTTTAACCAATGAAGAAGCTGATAAATTAATAGAAGAAGATAAGATTATAAAATCAGCAATAGATTCTACAGAAAATAATGGGATCGTTTTCTTAGATGAAATAGATAAAATTTCTGGAAGAACCGATAGAAGCGGAGGAGATGTTTCTAGAGAAGGTGTCCAAAGAGACTTACTTCCTTTAATTGAGGGAACAACTGTGAGTACAAAACATGGTCCAATTAAAACTGATCATATTTTATTTATTGCATCAGGAGCCTTTCAGCTGGCTAAGCCTTCTGATCTACTTCCGGAGTTACAAGGAAGACTTCCTATAAGAGTTGAACTTGAAGCTTTAACTAGCGATGATTTTAAAAGAATACTTAAAGAGCCAGACTATAGTTTAATTAAACAGTATGTTGCTCTTTTAAAAACAGAAAATGTTGAATTAGAATTTTCAGAAGATGGCATAGATGCTATCGCCAATATGGCTTCAGAGGTTAATGCCACTGTAGAAAATATTGGTGCAAGAAGACTGCATACAATTATTGAAAGAATTCTAGATGATATTAGTTTTACAGCTACTGATAGAGCTGGAGAAAAAATTACAATTAATTCCGACTATGTTAAGCAGAATTTGGATGAGCTTGTTAAAGACACAGACTTATCGAAGTTTATTCTTTAACAATTATTTAACTTTGAATTTATTTTTAAGAAAAATATAAAAAGCACCACTTCCACCATCTTCAATCTTAGCATCAGTAATCTCAATTATCATTTTTATTAATGCTGCATTGGTTTCAATAAACTCAGGCACAGAATACTTCAATATACTCAAGTCTTTTGAAAGGTATGGATTTTCAACACTTTTAGACCTCAGACCTTTGCCAGTAATTACAATAACTTTAGTGACACTTTCATTAAAACATTTTTTAATAAATTGCTCTATAGCTTTATTTGCTTCTTCAATCGTATAACCATGTAGATCTATTTTCTTAATTTTTTCGTGGCGTATATTTTTTTTACTAGAAAAGTCTTTGTCAGGCATTTTTTCTTTATCTCTTAAGAATTTTTCCCAATCTTGCTTATCTTTATCTGTAATTTTCTTGATCAATTATGTTATTATATCAATTAATAGCCAATTTGGGTTAGATGACTTTATATCTTTTGAAAAAACCCAAGTATCATAAACAGTTTTGATTGTTTCCTCATCTCCTGAAATTATTTTTTTATCTTTATTTTTTATGCAGGTTATAATTTCACTAACAAAATCTACTATCACTTCCAGACTGTCTTCCACTTTTTTATGTGTTTTAATTTTTGCAGACTTAATTCCTATAAAAGTTATCTCAGCAAAGTTGCCGTTACTTTTTCTATCTAAAAGAGCTTCTTTAAATTGATCGTGAACTTTTTTTCCTAACAGTGGTTTGCTGGCTATCAATTTATTATCACTATCACTGAAATCTGTAATAATTGTTTCATACGCAATTTGTGCACCTTTTAAAAAAAGGTTTTGTTCTTCTTCATCAAATTTTTCATTTGTCTTATTAAGGTCGGTGCTAATTTCTTGAAATTTTTTTTCAATTTCTTCTGGAATTTTTCCCTCATAACCTGTTTTTTTGCCAAGTATTCCTCTCAGACGAAGAAAGATGAATCCAGCAATCATTGCTAAAAGAATAATATCGATGTATTGAAAACTATAATTCATATCTTTAATAATATTTAGTATGTTGATTAATTACAACTAGCAATTTACAGTAAGGACAAATGAACACATTATTATTCATACTCTTGGGAGTTCCTGTAGTTGAGATCTATTTATTTATTAAGATTGGGTCTCACATTGGCGCTTTTAATACAATATTTCTTATTTTTGTTTCTGCATTTTTCGGTATTATTTATGCTCGATATGAAGGCTTTAACACTTTAAAATCTGGCATGTCCCAAATTGTTAAGAATGAGCTTCCAGTTTATGAAATTATTTCAGGCGCTGCTTTGGCTTTTGCAGCTCTACTCCTAATTTTACCTGGTTTTGCTACAGACTTATTGGGCTTATTAATTATTTTTCCACCATCAAGAAAATTGATTTTTAAAAAAGTATCAACTAAACAAAGACCCAAACCTGGTAAAGAAAATTTTATTAATGGAGAATATGAGGACATTGATGACGAAAATGACAGAAAATTTTAAAATATTAGCAGAATTTGTAAAAGATATATCTAGTGAAACTCCCGATATACAAAGTTATATTTTTGTAAAAGAAAATATTTCAAAATATCAATTAAATATAGACATAACCTCTAAGGCCTTAAAAAATAAAATGATTGAAGTTAATACCACTTTGAAATTTGAGGATAAGGAATTAAGCGAAAAAAAATCCTACTTTGAAATAGTTTATGCCTCTGTTGTAAAAATTGATGAAGAGGTAAAAGAAAAAAAAGAATTAGAAAGAATTTTATTATGTGATGTACAAAATCAAATTTATCCAAATTTAGAAAAAACATTTTTAAATTTACTTCATAATTCTGGTTTCCCTGGAATAACATTGGAGAAAAAAATAGATTTTAATAAGTTATATAATGAAAAATTTACTTAAAAAAAATTTTTTTTTAAACTCGTTTTTAGATAGTTTTTATGTAGCTTAATGTCTTCTTCTGTCGGTTTTACAACTTTTTTATAGTAGTTCTGGGAAGTGGTTGAATTTATTATTACTTTAACATTTTCTTGATTTTGAAAATCTAAAGTGGGTTCTTTTTGGTCCAGTAAATTGATGTAGACTTTAGATAGTAAGTCACAATCTACTAGCGCCGTATGTTGTGTTCTATTAGAGTTATCTATTCTATATCTTTTACAAAGTGCGTCTAGACTGACTGGTGAGCCAGGAAACTTATCCCTAGCAAGTAACAATGTGTCTACAGTATCTTCGCTGCTAATTTTATTTTTCCCAAGCAAAACTAGTTCATTATTTAGATGTGACAAGTCAAACTCTGCATTGTGGATAACCAATTTTTTGTTTTCTATAAAATCGAGGAAATCATCTACCACTTCAGAGAATTTCTTTTGTTTGGATAAAAACTCATCTGTATAGCCATGAACTTCTAAAGCTTTCTCAGAAACTTTTCTTTCAGGATTTAAGTAGCAATGAAATTTATTTTTTGTTGGTACAAGGTTCTCAAGTTCAATACATCCTATTTCAACAATCCTATGACCATCTCTAACAAATAAACCTGTTGTTTCCGTGTCTAATATAACTTCTTTCATTTTATAAAACTTCTTTCAAAATCTTTTTTATACTTTTATTAACAGATTTTTTAGTGAAATTGTTTTTAATAACAAATTGAGATTTTTTCTCTTTATAATCAAGTGGTAGCTGAATATTCTTGAATTTGCTTAAAAGTTTTGGATTAAAATTTTCTCTCTTCCTTAATCTTTTTGAGATATCTGATTTCTTGGATTTAACAAAAACTAAAATATCATTTTTTTTATTAATCTTATTTTCTAATAACAGGGGAATATCTAAAATTACGATTTTCTTATTTTTATTTTTATTTAAAAATATATTCATTTTTTTTCTTATTTCTAAATGGACAACTGCAACAATTTTTTTTAAATTAGATTTGTTAGCTAATATAGCATTGCAAATTTCACCCTTGTTTACTGGAAATAAATGAATGAATTTAGGTAATATTTTTTTTAGCTTATTAAAAATTTTTTTATTTTCTTTGTATAATTTACCTACTTCAACATCTGCATTAAATACTGGGTAGCCAAAATTTTTAGCTACATAACTTTTACCTGATCCAATGTCTCCTAAAATTCCAATTTTAATCATTAATCTAAAAGTTTAATTACGTCATTATCAATTTCTGGCATTATATTTGTCCAAATATTGAATGCATATTTTGCTTGATTTAAAAACATCATTTTACCATTCATTGTTTTGTTTCCTCTTAATCTTGCTTTCTTTAAAAAAAGTGTTTCTTTTGGGTTGTAAATTAAATCATAAAACAGGAAATTTTTATGAAAATTTTTATCATAATCACTAAAGTCTATTTTTAATTCTTCATCCTTGATTAAACCAACACTAGTTGTGTTAATTACGATATTACTAATTGATGGTCTTTTACCCCAATCCAAAACTTCTAATTCTGGAAATTGTTTCTTTAATTCATTTACTTTTTCCTTTGTTCTATTGCTTAAAATAATATTATCAGCTCCTTCACTTTTAAGAGCAGAAATTATAGATGATGTCACGCCACCAGCGCCTAGAATAAAAATATATTTACCCTCGAGAGGCAATGGCATTATCGAATCGTTACTCCTAGGATAAATTTCTCTTATAGTATCCCCAAAACCAGCTCTATCCGTGTTATATCCAACAATCTTATTGTTAACTTTAAAAAGAGTATTTACAGATTGGGTTTCTTCAGCACTAAAATCTAGCTTATCCAAAAAAGGAATAATTAATTTTTTAAATGGAACGGTAACGTTCACGCCAACCACTTCTTCTTTTCTAATCTCTTCAATTATATTTTTTAAATCTTTTTCTTCTATTTTTCTCTTCTCATAGACACTGTCTACTAAATGATATTTTTTCATCCAATGATTGTGTATTAAGGGCGAGAGAGAGTGCCCAATTGGATTTCCTATAACTAAGTATTTTCTCATTTATAGTTATTTAAATACTCTTTAATTTTCCGAACCGGCAAGCCCATTATGGTGTTCTCATCTCCTTCTATTTTAGAAAATAAAGCTCTGCCCTCACCTTCAATTTGATAAACATTATAAGCATATAGCGCCTCATCACTTATTTTTGCTAGATAAATTTTAAGGTCTTCATCACTCATTCGCCTCATTGTTAGGGAGGCCTTGTCAGTGTGGTTCCATATCATTGAGCCGCCCCTTGATATACAGACAGAACTAATTAGTTGATGTGTTTTTCCATTAAGTTTTTTCAATATTGTAAGTGCTTCTGGTCTATTTTCTGGCTTTGATATAATCTCGCCATCAAGATCAATTATACTATCTGCGCCCAAAACTATTTCATCAATAAATTTTTGACTGATCTTGTTCGCCTTAAGTTCTGCTAGGTTTTTTGAAATAATTGTTGGTGTGGCTTTTTCTTTTAATAAACTTTCTTTAATGCTGTTTTCATCAATGTTTGAGGGCTCAACCGTACAATCAATTTTATTTTCATCTAGAATTTTTTTTCTTACCTGACTTTTTGAAGCGAGTATTATTTTATTAATCATTATTTTTTATATATTTCGTGTATTTTAATTATTGATGCTGCGGTTTCTTCAACTGATTTTCGGGTAACATCAATTGTTGGCCATTTATATTTTGTAAAAGTTTTTTTTGCCCACTCAACTTCTTCTTTAATTTTCTGGATGTTTGTGTAGCTAGTGTTTTCTCTTTCTTTAAGAGTCATCATTCTATTTTTTCTTATATCAACCAATCTTTCTGCTTCCGTGGTTAGGCCAACGACGCAGGTCATTTGAGGGTTTTTTTTTAAACTTTCGGGTACAGAGTTTTCGTTAACTAGTGGGATGTTTGAGGTCTTAAATCCCTTGTTCGCCAAGTAAATTGATGTTGGGGTTTTGCTTGTCCTACTAACACCTAATAATATTAAATCTGATTTATGCAGTTCTTCAACTAAGTTACCGTCGTCATGATTCATTGTAAATTGAATGGCTTCAATTCTTTCATAATATTCCTCGTTAAGTGCGTGTTGCCCGCTCGGCACGTGTGATGCCTGTTGGTTTAATAGTTTTGAGAAACTTAGTATTAAATTTCCTAAAACTCCAAAACAAGGAATTTTTTTTTCATTACTTTTGTTTGCTAAAAATTTTGCAAGGTTACTGTCAACAATAGTGTATAAAATGATCGAATTTTTTTTTTTTTTTGCTTCTTCAAGAATTTTAATAACTTGATTTTCCGTTCTTGTAAAAAAATAAGATTTAACATCGTATTCGATATTTTTAAATTGTGCTTTAATAGCTAAAAAAACTCTGTCCAGCGTTTCTCCTGTTGAGTCTGATATTAAATATATTTGATATGTATTACCCATGAATAAAATGTTGATAATTAAGTATTATTTTTATCATTTTTTAAGATTATGTTGTTTTTTATTTTTTGTTGTAAAACCTCTTTTTTATAAACATTAATAAACATGTGAACTACAAATATACATTTTATCTAACAATATTAAAGAAAGACCTAATTTTAAGAATAAGCTTTATTTCTATAAATTATTAATTGTTAATAAATCGTGTATAAAACAGGTAAAAAAATTAATTACCATTATTCACATACTATATAACTAATACTATAATTAAATATTTACTTATTATTATGACACCCATTCAGGAAACTATAATAAATAAAAAGACTACCAACACCCCGATATGGTTAATGAGACAAGCAGGAAGATATCTGCCAGAGTTTAGAGAAATTAGAAAATTAAATTCCGATTTTATTAGTTTATGTTTGAATGAAAATTTATCATCAGAGATTACTCTACAACCCTTAAAAAGATTTGAGTTAGATGCTGCAATAATTTTCTCAGATATTTTAATGCTACCATATGGATTAAATCAAAAAGTCGAATTTAAAAAAAATTTTGGTCCAAAACTTGGCTTATTAGATTTAAACAAAATATCAAAAGTTGACGAAATTGATTTTATAGAAAAATTATATCCAATTTATAAATCTATTAAAAAAGTAAGCGAAAATAATTTAGTTAAAAATAAAAATGTAATAGGATTTGTAGGAGCGCCTTGGACGTTATTGGTCTATATGATTAATAAGCATTCACCAAAAAAAGAGTTGATTAAAGATTTTTTTAAGGATGAGTTTTTAATAAACAGAATTTTAATAATATTAGAAAAATTTTTAAAATTGCATATTGACCAACAAATAAAAAATGGTGCGACCGTGATCCAGATTTTCGATAGCTGGGCAGGTTTGTTAGAAGAAAAAGACTTACCAAATTATATTTATATTCCAACACTAAATTTAGTTGATTATGTAAAATCATTGAACGTACCAGTAATTTGTTTTCCGAGAGGAATTAAAAATTATAAAAATTATTGCGACATTGTTAAGCCCGATGTTATAAATATTGATTATGATGTAAATCCAATATCCATATGCAAAGAAATTAATATACCCGTTCAAGGGGGACTTGATCCAAAGATATTATTAACTGACAAAGAAAATTTGAAAAAAGAAGTAAGAAGATATCTAGATATATTCAAAGATCATCCATATATCTTTAATTTAGGTCATGGCGTATTGCCCCAAACAGATCCTAACATGGTGGATTATTTGGTGAAGATGGTAAAAGATTATTAAATTAAAAACTAAAACAATATTTATAAAACTTATTTATTATGACACAACCATACTCGCACCCAAAAAGAAAAACAAAAGTTGTATTTGTTCAACTTGGATCACCTTCTGAGCCAACAACTAAAGCTCTGAGGAAATATCTTCGTGCATTTTTAGGAGACCCAAGAGTTGTTGATATAAA
>Ga0308004_10001357_pt1 | contig 10813 bp, 11 predicted proteins | sample Neamet38_FD_203156 | JGI IMG/M metagenome (GOLD analysis project Ga0308004, IMG submission 203156) | Marine microbial communities from water near the shore, Antarctic Ocean - #38 | ecosystem: Environmental > Aquatic > Marine > Unclassified | place: Southern Ocean | collected 2014-06-06 | reverse complement strand
AAAAATTCCAAGAACAGTCAAAACTTGGGATATAAACCCTATCTAAAGTTGTATTACCAAAGTTTTTATTAAAAATATCCAACCATTTACTGACTTGTTCTGGTTTTTTATCTTGGCTGCCTACTTGAGTTGTAATTACACCGTTAGGTTTTAATATTCTAATTAATGAATCCATATTTTTTGCAGCAAGATCTATACAAAATTGATCATCATTAAGATCAACAAAAATTTTATCATACTTATCATCTTCTACAGTTTTAATACTCTCAAAGGCATCACCCCAAATACATTTAATTGAATTTTTCTCTGTGGATTTATTTCCAATACTTCCAAGGTGCTTATTACAAATATCCACAACTTCTGGGTCTAGTTCATACCAGTCTATAAAATCAAAACCTTTTGCCATACACTCTCGTGCTACTCCACCATCTCCTCCACCAATTATTGCAGCAGTGCCCATATCTTTATTTAATTTTAAAGCTGCATTCACAAAAGTTGAACTGTATAAAATTTCATCATTTGTTGCTACTTGAATTTCATTGTCTATAAAAAGTGATTTACCAAATTGTTCTAGGTCTAATATTTCAATATGTTGTCCTACTTTAGATTTAAAATCCTCTAAGACTTCATTTACCACATAAGATTTTTGTAAACCAGGAGAGCTATAAATATCACGGTATAAAGATTTGCTATCTCTATTAAATTCTTTTTTAACTACTCTTTTGTGCTTAAATTCTTTTTTAATAATATCTAAAGCTATTGAAGGACTTACTTTTCCACATGTAAAAAAATCAAAACTTATAATTCCTTTTTCTGGAAATGTATGAAAGCTCATATGACTTTCAGCGAGTAATGCAAGTATGGTAAAGCCTTGTGGTTCAAACTTATATTTTGAAACCTCAAGCACTGTAACATCTGCAGCTTTAGCAATTTTATGAATAACACTCTCGAATAATGACGGGTCATACTCTTTTGTTGTACCAATAATATCTAAAGTTACATGCTCACCTACTTTAGTCATAAAAAATTATCCCCTCTTATAATTTTTTGCTTTACTTAAAACTTTATTCATTTCTTTTGATGATAAAATTTTAGGCTTACCAATTTTTAAAGCGTTTATATACTGGTTGGAAAGATTTTCAACCTCTTCAGCTAACTCAAATGCTTTTGCTAAATCTTTAGAAAATGCAATCTGTCCGTGATTACCTATTAAGCATGCAGATCTATTTTTTAAAGCTTTGAGAATATTCCTAGATAACTCCCTTGTTCCATATGTTGCGTATTTTGCACATTTAATATCATTACCTCCAGCCATTGCTACCATGTAATGAAATGCTGGTATTCCCTTGCTGTGAGTAGAAATTGCTGTTGCGTAGTTAGAATGTGCATGAACAATTGCTTTAGCATCTATTCTATTTAAATAGATGTCCTGGTGAAACCTCCATTCAGATGAGGGTATTCCTTTTTTTTCATCAAACTTTCCATTAAAAGATACAAAAACTATGTCTTTATTTTTTAAAGAGGAATATTTTGCTCCAGAGGGTGTTATCAAAAAACCTTCCTTATATCTAGCTGATATATTTCCAGATCTTAATGCTGAAAGCTTTTTAGTATTAAGCATTTTAGCATATTTTATTATTTCAGTTCTTAAATTTTTCATTATCTAAACATCTTTTTTAACGCTTCACTTGAAGCTTCACAAATTCCTTTTTCTGTAATTAATCCCGTTACATACTTTGCAGGTGTTACATCAAATGCTAAGTTTAATACTTTGCTTTTTTTTGGATAAATTAACACTTTTTTAAGATTATTGTTTTCATCCATTCCCTCAATATGAGATAATTCTTCAGGACTTCTTTCTTCTATTGGAATGTCTTTAAAATTTTTGATATTCCAATCAATAGTTGAGCTTGGTAATGCAACATAAAAAGGTACATTATTATCATGTGCTGCTAATGCTTTTAAATAAGTTCCAATTTTATTACAGACATCACCAGTTGATAAAGTTCTGTCTGTTCCAACAAGACACATATCAACATCACCTCTTTGCATTAATATTCCACCTGTATTATCTGCAATAATAGTATTAGGTACTCCTTCTTCATTCAATTCATACGAAGTTAGATTTGCACCTTGGTTTCTCGGTCTTGTCTCATCGACCCAAATATGAACAGGAATTCCTTTTTTATGTGCTTGATAAATTGGTGACGTGGCTGTTCCCCAATTAATAGTTGCTAGCCAACCAGCGTTACAATGAGTTAAAATATTTACAGTATTTTTTTTTTTATTATAAATTTCTTCAATTATTTTTAATCCATTTAAACCAATATGTTTACAAAATTTTTCATCTTCATCACAAATATCTTTAGCTTCTTTTAAAGCAACACTCAAATATTTATCTTTATTAATTTTTAATAGTTTTTTCATCATACGATCTACAGCCCATCTTAAATTAATTGCTGTAGGTCTTGACTGAATTAAATCTTCTGAACTTTTTTTAATAAAATTAAGATCGTTATTTTCTTTGACCGCTAGCATTATTCCATAAGCGGCAGTCCCTCCTATAAGTGGAGCACCTCTTACTTCCATGGTTTTAATTGCATTTATTGCCTCTTTTATAGTCTTAAGATTTTTAATTATAAATTGATGTGGAAGTTTTGTTTGATCAATTATTTTTACAACCTTGCTTTGTTCATCAAACCAAATTGTACGATATTCTTTTTCTCCTATTTTCATTTACTTAATGCTCTTCCAGCAATTGTTTTTAGTTTTTTAATTGTTTTTTGAGTTCTTTTTTCAGGTGCTGTTATTATAGCTACATCTAAACAATTAATAGTTGGATCTTTTGGATCTATGTGACTTTCAAAATTATCAACAATATTTTTAATCATGGCTTTTGCTTTTTCAGCATTTGCTAGTAAAACTTTAATTACTTGTTGCACATCAACACTTTCATGATCAGGATGCCAACAATCAAAATCTGTAACCATTGAAACTGATGCATATCTAATTTCCGCTTCTCTAGCTAATTTAGCTTCTGGCATATTAGTCATTCCAATAACATCAGCATTCCATGATCTGTATAGATTAGATTCTGCTAGTGTTGAAAATTGAGGTCCCTCCATAACTATATAAGTACCACCTCTTTGATATTCTATGCTTTCTTTTTTAATTGCTTCTTCACATGCATTCATCAATCCATTTGATGTAGGATGTGCCATTGAAACATGGGCGACAATTTCATCATCAAAAAATGTTTTATTTCTAGCAAAAGTCCTATCAATAAATTGATCTACCACAACAAACTTCCCTGGTGGTAAATCTTTTTTTAAAGATCCTACAGCTGAAACTGAAACAATATCTGTAACCCCTAATTGCTTTAGCGCATCAATATTCGCTCTAAAATTTATCTTAGAAGGAGAAATAAAGTGCCCCCTACCATGTCTTGGTAAGAAATAAATTTCTTTACTATTATAGCGTGTTTTTAAAATATCATCTGAAGGCTTACCCCAGGGAGTGTCTAATTTAACCAGTTCTCTGTCTTTAAACTCTTCTACGTCATAAAGACCACTACCACCAATAATTGCCAACTTATTATTTGCCATATCATTAAAATTCATTAAATATTTATATATCAATAGAAAAAAAAATGAATTTAAAAGAATACATAAGATCCATTGCAGATTACCCAAAAAAAGGAATTTTATTTAGAGATATTACTACTTTAATCAAGAATGAAAAAGCTTTTGCAGAATCTGTGGATCAAATAATTGAAAGATCTAAAAAATATAAGATAGATAAAATTGCTGCAATAGAATCTCGAGGTTTTGTTTTTGCGTCAGCTGTTTCTTATTTACTTAAAAAACCTTTTATTTTACTTAGGAAAAAAAATAAGCTTCCTGCTGAAACTCATTCTGTTGATTTTGAATTAGAATATGGAATGGCAACAATAGAAGTTCATAAAGATTCTATTGATAAAGGAGATTCAGTTTTAATTATTGACGATCTTATAGCCACTGGTGGAACAGCAGAAGCTGCAGCTAAACTTGTAGAAATTTCTGGTGGAAATGTTGCAGCGTTTATTTTTGCAATTAACCTTTTTGATTTAGGTGGTTGTAATAACCTAATTAAAAAAGGCTACAGTGTAGAAAACTTAATGGATTTTCCAGGACACTAATCTTTTATATCAGGTCTATACCAAGAAGGTTTTTTTTTAGCTGCATTAAAAAAACCAGACGCTCTATTTAGATAAACTTTTTGTTTGAATTTTTTTCTAAGTATTGAATAAAAAATATATTTAATCAAACTAGAAAGAAATTTTGGTAAACCTTTTAAAAATGCATTTAGATATCCAAAATGTTTTTCGTTATAATAAAATTTAGACCATATCCAATGCCAGTTTCTAGAAAATTCTACTTCATCATTATATTTTTTATCTACGGCTTTACCTCCTAAATGTTTTATTTTTGATGTAGGTACAATATAAATATCTTCATTAGCATCAATTATTCTTTTACATAAATCATCATTTTCTAAATACATAAAAAAATTTTCATCAAAATATTCTTTAAAAAATATTTTATCTAATTTCTTTTTATTCAACAGCATTGCAAAACCATCAATGCTTCTAACTTTTTTGGGCTCTCTAATATCTACTGTTTTGTTTTTTGATTTTAATATTTTATAATTTGGATAATCTATGTCTGACGAAATTGGTGCTAAGATTGCATAATTTTGAATTTTTTTTGATGCATTAATAAGTTCATCAATAGTAGAATTTTCTAAAATTACATCTGGATTTAAAATTAAAATATAATCATTTTTAATTCTTTTAATACCAAGATTGTTTCCAGAGCCCATGCCTAAATTTTTCAAAGAAATGACACATGTCACATTTAAATAATTCTTTTCTAAGTTTTCTTTAAATTTTATATTATTTGAGTTTTCAATAACTATTATTTCAATATCATTTCCTATAGAATTGATACAATCGTATAAAACTGCTTCACTTTTATAAGTTACAATAACAATTGATAAATTTTGCCTAGATAATGACATTTTGTTTTAATAATGCTCTTAAAATTATGATCTATACTAATAGTTTTTACTAATATAAAAATAAAATAATGAAAAAAATTATTGTTACAGGTGGTCTTGGTTTTATTGGAAGTAATTTAATTGAGCTCCTTCTTGAAAAAAAGTATTATGTAATAAACATAGACAAAGTTACCTATTCCTCAAATTTCTATAATACAAGGGAGTTTACTAGAAATAAGAACTATCAATTCATCAAGTCAGATATTAATAATAAAAAATTATTTAATATTTTTATAAAACATAAGCCATCTTGTATTTTTAATCTTGCTGCAGAAACACACGTAGATAGATCAATTGATAACCCAGGTGATTTTATTAGGAGCAATATTAATGGAGTTTACAACATTTTAGAGTGTTTTAAAAAATATTACATAAAATACAAAAAAACTAGACTAATACACATTTCTACAGATGAGGTTTATGGTGATGTTTTAAAGGGAAGATCTGATGAAAATTATCCATATAAACCTAGCTCTCCTTATGCTGCTAGTAAAGCATCATCTGATCATTTGGTTTATTCTTATGTAAGAACTTATGGACTTCCAGCAATAATTACTAATTGCTCAAATAATTATGGACCCAAACAGCATCCAGAAAAACTTATACCAAAGTTAATATATAATATTTTTAACAACAAGGCTCTGCCAATTTACGGTAATGGTCTTAACTCGAGAGAATGGATTTATGTTAAAGATCACTGTGAGGCACTTTTACAAGTATATAAAAAAGGAAAAATTGGAGAATTTTATAATATTGGTTCAAATAAAAATCTCAATAATATTCAAATATGCCAAACTCTGTTAAAAATCTCTCAACATTTAATAAATGTTAAATCTAAAGTAAGAATAAAGTTTGTAAAAGATAGACCTGGACATGATATTAGATACGCACTCAATAGTAATAAAATTAAAAAAAAACTAGAATGGAAACTAAAAACTAATTTTGCTAATGGAATTAAAAAAACATTTGAATGGTATTTAAATAACAATAATTATTATAAGTCTCTATCAAAAAAAGATATTATTAAAAGATTAGGAGCAAAATGATTAAAAAAGGAATAATACTTGCTGGTGGAATGGGTACTAGAATGAGCCCACTAACAAAAGCTGTCAATAAGCAATTATTGCCCATATACGATAAGCCTCTAATTTTTTATCCTTTGTCTATATTGATGCTCGCAAAAATTAAGGATATTTTAATTATTGTTAACAAGGGACAGTTGGAGCAATACAAAAAAATAATTCCTAATGGCAACAATTTAGGAATAAATATCACTTATAAAGAGCAAGAAAGTCCAAAAGGTTTACCAGATGCATTTATATTGGGGCAGAAGTTTATTGGTAAAGACAATGTGGCACTTATTCTTGGAGATAATTTTTTCTATGGTCAAAGCCTATCAAAAATGCTGATTAGTAGCTCTAACCTAAAAAATGGAGCAAAAATAATACTGTATAAAGTTTTAAATCCTGAGCACTTTGGGGTTGCAGAATTAAATAATAAAAAAAAAATTATCAAAATAATAGAAAAGCCTAAAAAATTCATCTCAAACTTAGCCATAACTGGATTATATTTTTTTGATAACAATGTTGTAAATTATGCAAAAAAATTGAGACCCTCAAAAAGAGGAGAGTTAGAAATAACAGATATTTTAAACAAATATAAATCTAAAAATAAATTAAGTGCTGAAATCGTAGGTAGAGGAGGTGCGTGGCTGGATACAGGTTCTATTGAAGATTATTATAAAACAATTGCTTTTGTGCAAGCTGTTGAAAATAGACAAGGTTTAAAAATTGCCTGTTTAGAAGAGATTGCACTCTTAAATAATTGGATTAAAAAGAAAGAAATTTTAAAATCTATTAAATTTTACGGAAACTGTGAATACTCAAAATATCTGCAGAAACTAATTTAAATGAATAATATTCTAATTACTGGTTCTACAGGGTTTCTTGGCTCAAATCTTTTAGATAACCTTTATAACAAAAATAAAATTTTTTTAATTGTAAGAAAAAAAAATCAAAAAAAAAATATAATTAAAAAATATAAAAACGTTAATATTATTTTTTATAATAAGGTCGATGAACTTAATAAAAAATTAAAGAAATATAAAATTGATATTGTTATACATTGCGCCACTCATTACGTGAGAAACCATAACTATTCTGATGTTAAAAAACTTAATAACTCAAATATTTTATTAGGAAATGTCTTATTAGAGAACTTGAAGAATATGAAAGTAAAAAAATTTATTAATTTTTCAACAATTTGGGAAGATTATAATTCGTTAAAAGACAACAATAACAATCTCTATTCAGCTTATAAAAAAAGTTTTGGAATTATCTTAAGATATTATGAAAAGATATTGTCTAATATTAAATTTTATAACGTAATGATATCAGATACATTTGGTGAAAATGATAAAAGATTAAAAATAATTACTGTTCTAAAAAATAATTATAAAAAAAATAAAATAACTAAAATAATTTCAAAAAAATTAATTATGAATTTATTAAATGTAAAAGATATTTCTAGAGCAATTATTCTAATCATTAAAAAAAATATCAAGCCTGGAAAATATTTGCTTAAGAATAATAAGAATTTTAAAATTAATGAAGTTATTAAGGAATTAAACAAAAACAGTATAAAAAAATTAAAAATTAAATGGAGGTCTAATAAGGTAATTGAGGAAAAAATATACCCATACAGTAAACTAAAAGGATGGGAGCCTAAACAGAGCAATATATTAGATATTGTGAATACTATTCTGAATAAAAAACAGTTTTTTTAAATTAATTATTTTTTAAAATTTATTTCAACTAGCTATTTTTTAATACAGAAATAAAATGATGTTTTTTATTTAGTATTAAATTGAATAATCCGTCATGTTGTTGAAATTTTTTTTCAAAATATTCTTCTGTAAGGTTTGACTTTTTAACAGTTTTTTTCCATGAGTTATAATCAAAATATTTTTTAGGTATTTTAACTCCATAGGCATAATTTGCATAAAAATCAATAAACCTTAATAACTGTCTAGAAAAATATCCATGTTCAAAATGATCTTTTATTATTAAAGTTTTTGAATTTTTAGATAATCTTTTTAAAACTAGATGGGACTTATCTACTCCTATGTGATGAAGCACATCAACCAAAATTACAACATCAGATCTGAAATTACTCAAATCATTTAAATTCTTGTAATTATGATATTGTAATTTTTTATATTGATAGTTAGATTTGTAAATATCAAGACCAATTATTTTTTTAATGAACGTATTATGTTGAATTTTTTTTGAAATTTCCATAGATCCACAACCAAAATCTATTACCGAAACTTTTGTTTTCTTTTTTAAAGCTTCTTTTTTTATAAGTAATTCAACTTTCTTAGACAATCTTTTGGTTCTATCTCCTTTTGAAATCTTTCTTATGAAGTCAGAAAGTAAAATTAAAGTTTTTTTATGTTCATTTTTGCTAAATCTTATCATAAGTTATTTTTTATGAAAATTTTATTATTTATTGTTACTTATAAGGCATCTTTTAGAATTAGAAAGGTCATAAGTGAAATACCTTTAAATTTTTTTAAAAAATATAATTATAGGATTTTAATAAGTGATGACTTCTCAAACGACAACACAAAGTCACATATTAATTATATAAAAAAAAGACATAAAAGAGTTATATTAAACTTCAATTCAAAAAACATTGGGTATGGCGCAAATATTAAAAAGTGTATGTCATATGCATATAAAAAAAAATTTGACTACGCTGCCATGATTCATGGGGATAACCAATATAGTCCTAAATATTTAAAAGAAATGTTAATTACACTTATCAAAACTAAGTCTGCTTCTGTTACTGGATCTAGAATGAAAAATAAAAAAAAAGCTCTAAACGGTGGAATGCCATATTACAAATTTATTGGTAATATTTTTTTGACAAAATTTTTTAATATACTTTATGGAACTTCTTTCACAGATTGTCACACAGGTTATTGGTTTTATGATTTAAAAAAGATTAAAAAACCGTGGTTAAAAAAGTTTGATAATGGTTTTCTTTTTGATCAAGATATGAGGCTTAAGCTGTGTAAAGAGAAATGTAAAATTAAAGAAATTCCGATTATGACAAGGTATGGAACTGAAAGATCGTCTATTCACTTTAATTATGCTCTACGTTTTTTCTTAAGTACTATTATAAATAAGTTTAAAAATTAATTTTAACTTTTTTTTTTTTATTTAGGGTTCCATTAAAATACAGGTTTATACAAATAATTAGAATTGTTAATAAATTATTAAAGTATCCAAAATAGCCATATGGAAATTCCCATGGCTGTGTTCCATAAATAAAAGAGATAACTCTTAAAAAATAAAAAAAATAAAGAATAAAAAGTAGATTTATTTTTGAGATTAATAAATTAAAATTTTTAATAGAAAATATTAATAAAGGTATTAATAAAACATAATCATGTAATTGATGAGGCATAAATGCTAGCGCTGTTAAACAGATGGTAGAAATTTTAAAGAGCTCATCATCCATAAGTCTTATTTTTAAAATGATTAAAAAATTTATTATTAACGGTATTATTAGTGCCATTAATGGTGGAAAATTGTTTATATTTTTCAATAGTGAAAAAATAGTGACTGGAAAAGCTTGTCCAGAATCCCAATATAAAAGTAAAATTATCGGTTGAAATAAATTTTTTAACAAGTTTGTATCAGTAATATAACAATATGATATCCATCCAATGACACAAGGAATTAATGATAGTAATATTTTAATAAACTTTTTTGAAGAAAGAAAATATAAAAATAAAACATACCCAATATTAAATTTAAAATAACTAATACCACTTAATATTGTAGATATTTTAGATTTATATAAAAATGGAAGTAAAAAAAATATAAATGTAAAAAGTGTTTGCTGGCCATAGCTGATATGAATTCTAAAAATAGTACTTGTTAAAAATAAAGCTATAACAATAAAAGTTTGAGTTTTGTCTAAATGAAATTTTTTGCATATTAAAAAAGGTATTAAAAATGATAATAATATATTTAATAAACTCCAAATTAGTTTAGCAGTGTCCCATCCTAGTAATGTTAACGGTATTAAAAAAACAAACAATCCTTGAGCATAAACTCCATTTTGGTCATACATAATTTTATCATTGGGACCGTCATCATGCTTTCCTTCTAAAATATATTCGTAATGATTGATCCCCTCAGAAATTAATTTTGCAGGTGAAAAATGAAAATCAAAACTTATAATTTGTGCCTGCTGAAAAGCTCTACCGACTGAAATCAAGACTATAAAAGATAACAAACAAATGATAAATATTCTTAATTTACTTTTTAAGAATTTACTTTTATAGTTCATTAAGAAATAACTTTCTTTAAGTATCTAGAGATCTCACAATTTCTAGAAAAAAAAATTAGATTTTGATCTTTCATAAGTCTTTATAAAAAATTAGTAATTTGACTAAACGTTATCTTCTCATATTTAGCAAAATGTATTCTTCTAGCCAAGTAAATAATCATTAATTTCTTTAACACTATCATTAGTTTACTAATATTTATTCTTACTAAATAAATCATGTGTGTTCTAGTTTCAAAACTAGATGGTAGCGGGAAGTGGAATCGAACCACTGACCTCAGGCTTATGAGTCCTGCGCTCTAACCGACTGAGCTACCCCGCCACTTAATTATCGTTGTTTTATAATAGATTTTAT
>Ga0308004_10001354_pt1 | contig 10820 bp, 10 predicted proteins | sample Neamet38_FD_203156 | JGI IMG/M metagenome (GOLD analysis project Ga0308004, IMG submission 203156) | Marine microbial communities from water near the shore, Antarctic Ocean - #38 | ecosystem: Environmental > Aquatic > Marine > Unclassified | place: Southern Ocean | collected 2014-06-06 | reverse complement strand
CTCTTCAAATGTTCAATGTAATCAACAACTTCTTGAAACTTATCATCAGGAATATCTTTATAAGAGTTGCCAAACTTCTCTTTGACGCACGAGGAGATATGAGCGTAGGGGTTACGTCCTTTTGGATGATTAGGGTGGTTGGGTAATTCATTTAGTAAATAATCACCAGCTTCCTGTATCATTTTCCACAGTTTACTTGCATTTTCTTTGTTCAAACTACTTCAATCCTTGTTTTATCTCTTCCATTTCTAGTTTCATTTCTAGTTATCATATAAAATCCTATAACCCAGAACCAAGATCCCTAAAAATTTTTTCATTTTTTTGCTTTCTAAATAAAATAATGTAGTGGCAAACCTACCACAAATATTGCACCAAGATATTCATAAAAATGGGTATAAATTGTAGTGTCTACCAAAAGAGCAATTCGAATAATTTCTAAAAAAAGCCCTATAGGCAATTATCGACTATCTAATTCCTTACTAATATATGACCCTATCAGCTGACTTCCAGGAATATTTAAGTGATTAGTATCTCTATACAGAATTGTAAGCTCATTGATCATACTGCATAAGCCCTCATCACAAAGTACAGAGTCTAATGGGATATAAGTAAGTTTATTTTCATTTGCAATTTTTTTTAACGTAGGGTCAAAAATAGCTTTTTGAATTTTAAATTCACTTATCGGCATACTGCAATACTTCATTGATATCTTCATGGTTGGTGCAAATACACAGTCCTCAGGATGAACTTGGTATCTTGGTATATCTCCTAAAAGAACAACTTTGTGCCCAAATTTTTGAAGCTTCATGACATTTTTGGTCAAGTCTTTGTATAATTCATTGCTATTAACAATACGCTGAACAAAATGCATTGTAAGAAAAATTAATTTGGGGCTACTAGTTGTCAGGAGTAATTCATAAATATCTTTAAATTGTGGATCATCAAAGTATGGTTTTCCATCAAAAATATAAAATACAATATTTTTATCTGGATTGCTATTAGCTAACCCCAAAAAAAGATGTTCAGCATGTGAGTCCCCAAGAAGAATCCAATCTGATTCTCCCTCTAATGTTTGTTTACAACGTAAAAACTCTTCCCAGTATAATGCATTTTTAGCAATTGATTGAGGTTGGCAATCAATATATTTTTCATCAATAAGTTTGTGAAACTCCAGGTGATTTACATCACCCTCTAACAATGCTCTATCAAAACGAAACTTAAAACCATCTGTTTTATTTCCAATATAACCAATTACCACTATTATAGTAGCGCATAGAGCAAAAGTAGTAAAAATAATTTTTCGTCCATAATAGTTTTTGTGTTTTTTTCTAAATGGTTTCTCAATAAATTTCCACGATATAAAGGCTAAAAGAAATGATAATAAAGATACAATAATCATCACGGCCACTGAGGGATCTTCGATCATCTTTATTTTAGTAAAAGCAAATAATGGTTGATGCCATAGGTAAGCAGAATAACTAATTAAACCAATGCCAACAAAAATTTTTTTACCTAAAATTTTTGCTACAAAAGTCTTTTTCTCTCCAAATAAAACAAATAATACAACACCAATAACTGGAACTAAAGTGTACATGCTTGGAAAAGGTGTATTTTTATCATAAGTAAAAATTGCTAACAAGATTGCAGCTAAACCAACTAACGACAGGGTGTTATTGGGCTGCACACCACGTTTCTGAATAATAAAAGCTGTAATTGAACCAGCAAGTAACTCCCACAAGCGCGATGGTGTTAAATAAAAATTATGTACATAATCTTTTTTACCCCAACCTAACTCACTAAGTGCTAAGCTAATTGCTGCTAATAGTATTATTGAGTAAAATACTTTATTTTTACCAAATCGCCAAGCAAGTAACAGAAATATAGGAAATACTATGTAGTATTGTTCTTCAACAGCTAAGCTCCAAGTGTGTAGAAGGGGTTTTTCCTCAACAGAAGCATCAAAGTAGCCACTCTCATTATTAAACAACATATTTGAAGCAAATAGACTTACAGCAACAATACTTTGGGAAAAAGCCTTCATCTGACTTGGTAACATCAACATCCATGCAAAGGGAAAGCACATAAACATAACGAAAAAAAGAGCAGGTAATATTCTACGTGCACGGCGTTCATAAAAATTAACAAGACTAAAGCGATTATTTTCAATATCTTCAATGAGAATTGTTGTAATTAGATAACCACTAATAACAAAAAATACATCAACACCAACAAAGCCTCCACTGAATAGTTCAAATCCAGCATGGAATAAGATTACAGGAACAACTGCAAGAGCTCGTAAACCATCAATTTCTGCACGATATTTCAAAGTTAATAATTTTTCAAAGTGATTACCTTTTCAATTGATTATCGAACTGGTTTTAATAAATCAATCATTGTTTGGTTCATACTAGAATTAGTAACCTGTGCCGCTGAATGCCAGGTATTACCACTTGATAAATTATTTCTTTCTAACAATACAACATTGGACCAACCTCCTTTAGTAAGATGATATAGAGTAGAGCATTCTACTATTACTTCATCTATTACCACAACTTTAGCTTTTGTTTTCATGAAATTAATCTCTAAAGTTTACAAATTCAATTGGGAGACCAATATCAATAGCTTCTATTGCAGATATTGCTTCTTGAAGATCGTCTCTTTTTTTTCCTTCAGCTCTTAATTCTTCTCCTTGAATTTTAATTTGGATTTTAAGTTTTAGTTTTTTGATATCAGTAATAATTTTTTTAGCATTTTCTTGACTAATACCTTCCTCTAATTCACTGACTTGTCTGATAGATGTACCTGCGGCACTTTCTGAATTTTTAATGATTATTACTCTTGGGTCCACTTTTCTTCTTATAAGATGAATTTGTAGTAATTCATTTACTTGTTTTAATTTTAATTCATCTGGTGCTAGTGTGGTAATTATCTTGTCTTTTCTTTCAATTGAAATTTTAAGTCCTTTAAAATCATATCGGTTGCTAATTTCTCTTAAACAATTAGCAAGAGCATTATCAAATTCTTGATAATTAATTTTACTTATTACATCAAATGAAGGCATAATTTTTATTATTTTTATAATAATGTATTTTTAAGTTAGGGCAATCTTCTTTAGTGCTACTATTATATTAACAAAAGCTACTAGAAATGACTATTCGATTTATCTCTAAATGATCTAGTTTAATACTTAAATTAATCAGTCTTTAGGCATTTTTTTTGTTCATTATTTAATCACTGATTTATCTTAAGTAGTTCTAGTGGTATATCAATTGTGTTCTTAAAATGAAAAAATTTAATTAAAAAATGAAAATACTTTTTATTAGTGGTACATCAGAAAATAATCATACAGATTATAGCAACGATTATATGAGTGACCTGACACTCCATGGACTAAGAGCACTTTTTGGAAATGATGTTGTAGATTACCCTGGCTGTTGGTATCTTTATTCAGATAAAGTTAAGAAAAAAAATTTTGATACAAGTAAATTATGGGGAAAAGGATTTAATCTTAAAGATAGCTTTGATGGGTATGATCTAATTAACAGAGATGATATTAAAGCTAAAATTAGATCCAAGTATTTTGATTTAATTATATATGGATCTATTAGAAGGTCATCACATTTACTTGATGATGTGATTAAAAGTGGCACCAAATATATTTTTATTGATGGAGAAGATGACAGGTATATTGATGAAAATTATGCAAATAAAAGTATATATTTTAAAAGAGAACTCCTTAAAGAAACCTCAAACATTAAACCTATAAATTTTTCAATTCCTAAAAATAAAATAATAAAGAAAGTAAACTTTAAACCAAAAAATTTATTATCACCTTTGATACCTGGAAGACCTCAAACTTATATTTATGAAAATGAAAATAATTATAATCAAATGTATCAAGATAGCGTTTTTGCATTAACTAATAGAAAAGCTGGTTGGGATTGTTTCAGACATTATGAAATATTAATGAATGGTTGTATCCCACTTTTTTTAGATATAAATAAATGTCCTCATAAAACTATGGAAAAATTTCCAAAAGATTTATTACATGAAATATTTAAAAAATATCAAAGTATCTTATCAAACTATAATCCATTTTGGGTTTATAAATATAAATTTTTAGATATAAAAAAGATTATGCTATTTTTAATTTCTTTGATCAAATCAAGTAAAAGTGTAGAAAATTTTATTCAAAATAATGAAGAAGTATTTGAAATTAAAAATCAATTATTATATTATACAAAAAATAATTTAACTACTGAGGTTATGGCCAAAGAGATTATTGAAAAAATAAAATTATTATAAAAAATTTAATACAAAAATAGGTAATATTAAGATCTCTACAGTAATTTTTTTACTTCTACTTCACTAGCTGATTACCTAATTCTTTTACAAAATTATTTGTCAATTAAGCAAACTTTCTGTAAAAAACTTTAAAAATGGTTTCTTAAATACCCCACCTTTTTTTCCACCTATAGTGTTACCCATTTTGATGCATGGATCATCCCACTCATAATTAGAATCTGGGTTCGACGTTCCGTCGTCTCGTATATAGTAAGGGGGACAACCATGAAAGACTTGTGCGTCTGCTTCAAATTCAGGTTCATAATCACCAGTGAATCCATGACCCCATCCTTTTTTAGTTGTTACTTCTATATCTGCTCCATTTGCTTTAAGTTTTTTTCCATATTCTGTACATGGTGCTGCTAAAGTAACGTCATCTTTTTCACCATTAACCATCCAGGTTTTAGTTTCTTTTATTGGTTGAGGATTTTCAAAATATCCTGCCTGAATACAATCTGAAGATCTGGGTAGTGCAGCAGCATAAAATAAATCTTTACTTATGAGCGCATTTCTCATTCTTTTTTCTGAGACCATGGTCGAAATCATGCCACCTCTTGACCAACCAGTAATTCCAACTTTTTTTATATCAATCTTTGGGTCTTTTGATAAATATTCTAGCACCATAAATGCATCAATATAACCTGCGTAAACTGGTACTTGGAATTGTTCTTGACTTGTATTTTTAGCACCTCTGGCTGAAAAATTATCTAAGAACATTATCGCAAAACCTTTTTTCCGTAATTGCTTTGCCATTTGTTTGTTAAATTTAAACCATTTGCTGCTAAATTGTTTAGGTCCACCACTTGCATGAACGAACACCACGGCAGGAAATGGGCCTTCACCTTTTTTAGGATATGCAATTAATGCATCCACATCTACAGGAGATTTTTTATACAACCCATTTTTTATACTCAAAAATGAATTTGGATAAGGTGCCGGATTATATGATGGAATTTTTATTAACTCACCATCTTTAAAAGATTTCAATAATTTATCTAATGGTGTTTTTAGTGTTGCAGCAAAAGAAGAATTTGCAACTAACAAACAAATCAGGACAACAAAAAATTTTTTCATTAGATAAAACGTATCAAAAAACTCGTTATTGACCAATTGATTTATTTCAAAAGAACTCGTAAGTTGTATTTTTATGGAAAATTTAGTTAAAAAACTAGAAGAGCAAATTACCTTTATTCAAAATGAAATATCCCAAATGAGCGATGAGCTTTATTCTCAGCAAAAAGAAATTATGAGCTTAAAAAAAGAAATTTCAAATTTTAATAAAAGAATTGAAGATTTAGATAACGGAATTGAATCAAGCATTAATAAAGAAGATAAGAAACCACCTCATTATTAAATTTTATAATTAGTTCATGACAGAAAAATATAATGTTATTATAGTTGGTGCTGGTGCAGCTGGGTTAATGAGTGCTATTGAATCTGGTAAAAGAGGAAGAAAAGTACTTTTAGTTGATCATGCCAAAAAAATTGGTGAAAAAATTCGTATATCTGGTGGAGGAAGATGTAATTTTACCAACATTAACACACACCCCAGTAAATTTATTTCCAAAAATCCCAAGTTCATAATATCTGCTTTGAAACAATACACTCAAAATAATTTTATAGATCTAATCAAAAAACATAATATTAAATTTCACGAAAAAAAGTTAGGACAACTTTTTTGTGATCAAAGTGCGCAGCAAATAATAGATATGTTGCTTTTAGAATGTCAAACAGCAAATGTCACTATAAAGAAAGAAATAATTATTACTGATGTTGATCAAGAAGGTGGACAATATTTTATAGCTGTTGGTTCAGATAAATATTTATGTGATTCATTAATTATTGCTACAGGAGGTCTTTCTGTTCCTAAAATAGGAGCAAGTAAATTTGGGTACGATATAGCTAAAAAATTTAATCTAGATATTGTTGAAACGTTACCAGCCTTAGTGCCTTTAACATTTAGTGAAAAAATACTTGCTATGTGTAAGGAGCTTAGTGGTTTATCTTTAGAAGCGGTTGTTTTTTTTAATAAGATTTTTTTTCAAGAAGGTATGCTGTTTACACACAGAGGATTAAGTGGACCCTCTATATTACAAATTTCATCCTACTGGAAATTAGGAGATAATATTATGATTAACCTTTCACCAAAACTAGATATTTTTAAACTCTTAGAAAGTGAAAAAAAATCAAACCCTAAGCAGGACATAAATAACATTATTGCAGAAATTCTTCCTAAGAGGCTGGCTTCTATGATTTGCAAAGAGAATAATATTAGTGGAAATATATCAGAATTATCAAATAAATTATTAAAGCAATTAAGTGACTCAATAAATACTTGGGTTATTAATCCTACTGGATCAGAAGGGTATAGAACGGCTGAAGTTACCTTAGGTGGTGTAGATACCAATGAGATTTCCTCTAAGACCATGATGTCTAAGAAGCATCCTGGCTTATTTTTTATTGGAGAGGTAGTGGATGTAACTGGCCACTTAGGTGGATATAATTTTCAATGGGCTTGGTCTTCAGGCTATGTTGCTGGTCAATATGCTTAAAGAATAGTTGTCGATTGAACATCCTCAGTTTTCACTGGCTCTTCAATAGGTTCTGTTGTTGGGTTTAATTCAATTCCTGCAGGTGTAATAGTTGAAGGCATAGCAATGAATTGAGAGTCAGGGTTTTCAACTGTGCGTCTGATTTTCATTCTGTAAACACCAAACACACCTATTAAAGCATGAAAGAAAAGTAAAAAAACAAAAAAACCATTTGAGCCAACTATATTCATAAATATTGAACAAAGAAATGGACCACCCATTGCACCTAAGCCAAACGTAAACTGTATACCAGCTCCAGCTGCTACAAATTTTTCTTTTGGTATATAATCGTTAGTATGAGCACAAATTAAAGAAAACATTGGTAAGCTACAAATAGAAAAGCAAATTAAAAAAATAAAAAACCAAATTTTGCTTGTAGCAAGACCGCTTGGTAAATACATTTGGCCAGAGGATAAAATAGCAAGGAAAGCAAAAATACATGCACCAAAAGTTGAGATTACTATCACTTTCCTTCTATCATATTTATCAGAAAGTTTTCCAATAGGGTATTGTGAAATAGCACCAGAAATTGCTAAAAGAAAAGTTACAAGTGATATCTGAAATATAGTAAAATTCATCGATGCCGCATAAACTGCTAACAATGTGAATAGCGCAGATTGAATTGTTCCATAAAAAAATGAACTCACTAATCCAAAAGGTGAAGTTTCATAAAGTTCTTTTAAAGGCATACCTTTAATTTTTTTAAATGTAGGTGGTTTTTTTTTAGTTAATAGGATTGGTATAAGAGCAATAGATGTAATGATTGAAATTAATATGAAGGGTTCATAATTTGCAGGACTGCTAAAATTTAATAAAAACATTCCTATACCCATTGAGCCATATAAAATAACCATATAAATAGACAAAACACTTCCACGATTTTTATTTGATGATCTATCGTTTAACCAACTTTCAGCAACTGTGTAAATAGAAACCATACTTATTCCTGTTAACACTCTTAGAACAAACCAAACAAGTGGATTAACAAAAACTGAGTGAACCAAAATAACCAAAGATGCTAAAGATGCAAAGGCTGCAAAAACTCTAATATGACCAACTCTAGATATAAGAACGGTAATTATTGATGTGCCAATGAAGTATCCAACAAAATACCCTGACATCATGAAGCCAGTAGCTGTTAGACTAAAATCTTCTTGAACAGCTCTTACACCCAAGAGAGAGCCTTGAAAACCATAGGCCATCATGAGGAAGCCCATACCCAAAAACAATGCCCAAGAATTCTTTAAAACTTTATTCATAAAATTGACCGTACTTATTTGTGATCTAGATGTAAATCAAGTCTTTATTGTGATTAAATTATGAATTCTTTAATTTGATGAAAGAATGGATTGCGATCGCTGTGATAATTACAGCTCCACCTTGGATTGTTTCAAGACTAGGTTGTTCCTTAATAATTAACCAAACCCAGATAGGCCCAATGATTGTTTCTAATAAGAAGAATAAATTTACTTCAGCGGCGGGTATAAACCTAGGAGCTATGGTGACTAGCACAAAGGGTATAGCAACACACATAATACACATAAGTGGTACAATAATTAAGTCACCACCCGTTAGTATAAAACTTTCTATGAATAGTAGGGCAAATAAAGCCACAATTAACTTACCAACAACTGCTGCGGGAATTAAGTTTTTGTCTTTTGCTGACCTAATAGTAACTGCACCAACAGCTAATCCTAAGGCGGTTATTAAGCCCAAGATATCACCATAAAAATTACCAAGCTGTATAGAGTCGTAGAATATGTATATGGCAGCAGTAAATGTAACAAATATTGTTATCCAAGTTTTTTTATCAGGCAGTTCTTTTAAAAATATTGCACCAAGAAAAGCAGATAGCATAGGAGCCATAGCAATCATAACCAACGTGTTAGCAACATTTGTATTTTGAATAGAAACGACAAAAGTTATATTAGTGATTGAGAAAGTTCCTATATAAATTAAACCATGATACCCACTTGAGAAAAGCATTTTAAAGAAATTTAATTTATAAATAATTAGCATACCTAGAAAAACAGTAATAAAAGGAATTAGTCCTCTATAAAAAACTAACCCCCAAGTGTCAACGTTAGAAAGTCTGATAAACAAAGAATCAGGAGTAATAAACATTACAGCGACAAAGGCTAATAGAGATCCTTTTTGTTGTTCTGTTAAATTACTCAAGCACCCAAACCTTTCCAAAAAGATTTAGCTAAATTTATATTAGTAAGATCATAATAAGTCTTTAGACCAGTAGGTGAAGTCACATTGATATCTCCATTTAATCTTTGATCTATAAAATCAATACCTGAAAAATAGATATCATTTTTTTTAAGATCTTTAGCAATTAGATTAGAAATTTTGATCTCTACCTTTGTTAGTTTGGTTGCTATTGGAGTTGCTCCTTTACTCATATTGCTCAAGAATGATCCTTTTTTAGGAATTCTTGAAATTGCACCACAAATTTTTCCATTAATTAAAAAAACTCTTTTATCTCCAAACTTAATTTTAGGTAAAAACTTTTGACACATAATATGCCCGTGTTTTTTTATAAAATTTAAAATCATTTTTTTATTAATCTTTTTCTCCACAAGATGAATATCATTTCCACTAAAGCTGTGAATAGGTTTGATAATAATTCTTTTGTTCTTGGTAAAAAATTTACTTATTTCATTCATATCTTTTGTAAAAATTGTATTGGGCATATATTTTTGAAAAGAAGATGAGTATAGTTTTTCAGAGATATTTCTTATGGATGTAGGATTATTAATAATTTTAACTTTGTCTTTAATTTTATCCAGTATGTACGTGGTCGAAATATATTCTAAATTAAAAGGTGGATCCTGCCGTACTAACAGGTATTTACACTGGGATAAATCTAATTTAAGTTTTTTATTAATCTTAAAGAATTTTTTTTTTGAGTAGCTGAATTTTACATAATAGCCATGAGCCACAACTCTATTATTAATTATTGATAAATGTTCTGGTTCATAATAAAAAATTTTATATTTTCTTTTTTGAGCCTCTACAGCTAAAAAAATACTAGTATCACTTTTAGAATTGAGTTTAGAAGGGTGGTTACCTTGAATTGCAACTATTCTACTTGTCATACAGGTCATTCAAATTTTCATTTTTAGAAAATTTTTTAAGCATATGATCTGCATTTGTTGTTTTGTTTTCAATTAATTTTTCCAAGTGTCCTAGAAATTTTGTTTCATTTTCATTTGATTTATTTAAAATATCTCTTTTTTCTAAACCTTTTTTTGAGATATTAAGAAGCTTAGATGACCAGTGCAGCAAGTCTTTACCCATTAATTCTGTATTAAAACCTTTTTTAGGTGCCTCGAGGTATGCATTGATAATTTTATTTTTATCCCATTTAGAAATTAATTCATAAGTTTCGTCTAAATTACCATATAAAATCCCAGTATTAAAAGCTGGTCCTGCACATAAACAGTCCCAACCACATGTGTCCATTGATCTCAATTCAATATATTTCTTTAATCTATTCTCAGTAAAAATAGTACTAAGGTGAGTTGTTAAGTCACCTTCGGTTGGCAGTCTATTACCAACCTCACTAATTTTTTCATTCATAAAATCTAAAAAAGTATAATTTTTTCCTGATAGATATTCTTTATTATTTTGAATAAAGAGAAGTGGAAAGTTTATAGAAAAATCAGCATATTTCTCAAAATTCATGTTGTCAAAAAAAACCTCAGGTAACCCACCTCTAGAAGTTTCTTGCCAAACATTTGATCTGTAAGACATATAGCCACTATTCTTTTTTTCAACAATTGAAGAGTTTGCAAATAATGCTATTGAAATTGGCACTATAGAATTAATGACTTTAAATTTTTTGATAAAATCTTCTTCTGAGTTGTAATCAAGGTT
>Ga0308004_10001353_pt1 | contig 10822 bp, 8 predicted proteins | sample Neamet38_FD_203156 | JGI IMG/M metagenome (GOLD analysis project Ga0308004, IMG submission 203156) | Marine microbial communities from water near the shore, Antarctic Ocean - #38 | ecosystem: Environmental > Aquatic > Marine > Unclassified | place: Southern Ocean | collected 2014-06-06 | reverse complement strand
TTAGTTTCAACACCAGCAGGAAGTACGGCCTATAATTTATCTGCACATGGACCAATTTTGAATTTAGATTCAAGAAAACTAGCAGTTACACCCATTAGTCCTTTTAGACCTAGAAGATGGAAGGGCACAATTGTTAGTGATAAATCTAAAATTCTAATAAAGAATTTAGATGCAAATAAAAGACCCATTAGTGCTGTTGCAGATAATTTTGAAGTTAGAAATGTAAAAATAATTAAAATTCAAGCTAATAAGAAAATTAGCTTTGAATTATTGTATGATAAAAATAACAGTCTTCATAAAAAAATAAAGGTTGAACAAACCCGAAAAGAAACTTCAAATAATTAAGTGATGGTCCCCCTGCTTGGAGTCGAACCGTTGACCTATTGATTACAAATTAACAAGCAGAAAAAATTTCCTCTCATCAACTATTGAAATAGTTTTATAAAGTGATAAAAATACAAAATATAAATTAAAAACTTAATATCGAATTTGACTAATCATATTTGCAAAATATCCGATTCAACAAAATACAAGTTCCCATATGAAACTTTTGGGCATGCTGGATTTAACAAAATACATAATAGAAATAATTTTTTATATCAGTGTAAAAATTCTTTTTTGATATACAGAAAAGACGTAACTCTTAAAAAAAAATTAGATAAATTATTTTTTAGTAATAAATATACTTCATCAAGATTCTCATCACATGTTGACTCTAAGAATATTGGAAAAAAGAATATATCTCATTATGTGAGTATTGCTGAAATAATTAAAAAATATATAAATTCCAAATCACAAAAAGTTTTAGAAGTAGGTTGTTATGATGGAAAATTACTTAATGAATTATCAAAAAAGTTTAAAAAAAGCGAATTTTATGGATACGATGTAAGTACAAGTATAAAAAAATTATTCAAAAAAAATTGTAAATTTAATTTTGTTGATAATTTGGATTCGTTACAAAAAAAATTTGATTTAATTATTTGTGTAAATACATTTCAATATGTTCCAAATTTTAGTGATTTAACTAAAAATATGAAACGATTGCTTTCCAGTAAAGGGAAAATTTTTTTTCTAAATACATTTTTAGATAAATATCCTTTTATGATAAATTATGGCGATCAATATAACTATATTACAGAAAATAGTTTCAAAAATTTTTTAAGGTTTCATAAATTAGATGGTAAAATAATTACTAATAGTGTTGAGTTTCCGAGAAATCTAATTGGTGTTTTTGAACATTCAAATAAGAAATATAAATTTTTAAAATCTAAAAAAGTCTCTTTCTATTTAAAATACCTTGAGAAAATTGAAAATAAACTTAATAAGATTACCTCAGATGAGGTTAATATTTTTGGTTCAACAATTAACGCTAAATTTTTATTTGAAAAACTAAAACAAAGAATAAAAAAAATTACTTTTGTTGATGAAAATCCTCATAAAATAAACAAAAAGTTTTTTGGAAAAAAAATTATACACCCATCAAAATTAAAAAATAATTCTTTAGTACTAATGCCCTATGGGCCAACAAATAAACAAATAATTAATAAACTAAATAAAAGATATAAATTAAGATATCTTGAATTATAACATTAGTTTTTTTGATGAATTGAAATCAAGACTAGTGAATTAAATATAACTCAACTACATACTTAAACAGTTTATCTCTGGGTTCTCTGGGTCAGGACATTTTTTACTTTCTGGAGAGATTCTGTAAAGTAATTTTAGAAAGGTTTTGCTTTCATTAAACTTATATCTTAGGATTATTTTTTGGTTTTTACTTTCAACAATATAAAAACCAGTTTCATCTAACCCCAAATTTGCAATATCGCTTTCATCTACAAGTCCTTTTCCTGCCTGGGCAGTTGCAAAATCCCAAACTGAGTTATGAGAAGATAAAATTAAATTTTTATCTTTATCTAATTCAAATTCTAAAAGAGTTTTTTTTAAATCCATCGCAAGTTTTTGGCGATCTAGAGGGTTAAATGTTGAATAATGAAGTAAAGAACTATGTACCTCATCAATCCTACCAAAAGCATAAATTGCAGTCTCACGAGCTCTGCATGATGGACTGGAAAAGACTTTATGAATTTTTATATTAGCATGTTCAAAGCCTCTTTTAATACTTTTGCTTGTTTCTATACCTCTTTCTGTCATACATGTTGCTCTTCTCCATGTTTCTTTGTTTGCATCTTTTTTATAAACAAGTTCATAATTATCAAAACCATATAAGGCCTCATCCCATTTCTCTCTTTCCCCATGTCTAAAATGAAGTATATAGCCACCTTTTTTTATTTCGTTAGCCCAAAATAAATCATTAATTTCATTTGGGTCAATTAATTCATTATCATTTATATCTAAGCTGGATTTAAAGGTATTAATCTTATTTAGAAGTTCATTATTTCTTTTGTATGAACTTGGTAGTTTTTTTTGATAAACACTGGAGTGTACAAATTTGTTTATATAAGATCCAAAAGGTGGAATTTTTTTATCTATTATCCAAAATAAAAGCACACATGTAGTTAATATTAAATTAACTATTAAGATAAATTTTATGTTTATATTTTTTAAATTTTTATAAAGATTTAACATTTTTTAGCATTTTATGACTTTTAACCTTTTACATAAATTTAGCATATAGTCAATAATACAACCTTATTTAGAATGTTTTTAAGGTAGTTTTTTTGTAACCTTCAAAGTCAGTATAGATATTGTGTTAAAAAAACATTAATATATTAGATAGCATACACATCAAATTATAAATTAAATTGAATAATAAAAAAATAACTTTTTTTGAATTAATATCTTTAATAATAATATTTTTTATTTTTTTAATATTTCTTTCTCCGTCTGGTTTTGGTGAAATCATTAGTGCAGAAACTTGGAAATCGTGGACAGCATCAAGAATTCTCTTAACGGAAGGAAAGTTTGTGCAAAATAGTTTAGGACCTTTATACTATATATTTCTCACAATTTTAAGTCCATTTGATTATAAAAATTCAATAATTATTGAATATTTCATTACACATATTTTTTTTTTAATATGTATATATATTTTATTCCGAAACTTTAATAAAAAAATTTTAGGTATTTTATTTTCAATATTTATAATTACGTACATTTCTTTTATAGAAAGTCCAAAATATATTTTAGCATCAGGTTTTATGATTTTGCATTTTGCAAATTATAAAAAAAATTATTTTTATAATTGGTTTCCTCCTTTTCTTTTGATTTCGATATTATGCAATTGGGGGTATATTGTCTTTTATTTAGGACATTTGTTTGGAAAAACTTTTTTTCATCTTAAGCATAAAAATTTTTACATAACTAAGCCAAATTTACTAACAATCTTTTTATGTTCAGTTTTGCTTTGTCCTATCATTTTTAAAGCTGATAAATTTTATAACAATCACTATGTGGATTATTATGATCCAAATTATGCACCTATAGTCTTAGACTCTCCTTTTAAAATTGGTTTTTTTCAATTTGGAAACTGGAAATATTCAAAAAAAACTTATTCTTACAATGATCAGTATAAAGCTGATTGGTATATCACACATAAGAATTACTATGGTGAATGTAAAACTTTCGGATGCGTTTTAAAAAATAATCCAAAAATTGTTGTTGAAGAATTATCAAATGATCTTGGATATAATTTACGTATTTTGACAAGTATGATTTTAAATAAAGATATATTAATAATTAAAAAAATTTATTTTATATTTTTTTTATTCTTATTTGGATTAATCATTTTACTGGGGTCATTTAATATTTTAAAAAGAAATAATGGCAATTATATTTTAATTTTTAGCTTATTATTTGGAACTGCAGGTTATATTTTGGCTTTGTCCCTAACTACTTTTTCCTACAGATATTGCTTCCCACTTTATCCAGTTATAATATTACTTCTATTGAATGCAGATTTTAAAATCCCTAAAATAAACAAAAAGTACTTTAAGATTAATTTAATATTAGTTTTTGTTATTTTAATACAGTTTATCTTTAATATTAAAGATTATTCTATCAATTTTAATAATAAAGAATTTTATAAAATCGGTCATTCTAAAATAACAGAAAAAAGAAAAGTAGATTATTTTAAGTCTGCAAATGATGTTTTTAGTTTAATAAATAATAAACAAAAAATTCTTACCACTGACTCTAATTGGTTAAGTGGATTTTCACAAGCTATACCAAAACAAGTTTATAGTATTTTTGCATTACCACCAGTTGCTAATAAAAATACCCAAAATTTTTTGGATAGTTTTGATATAATTTTATTAAATTATAATATTCAAATTGAACAACCATCAGTTGGAACTCAAACCTATTTGAGATATGAGCTGCATCTTAAAGAATATTTGGCAAATAATAAAGATAAGTGGGTCAACAAACAGATTGAGAATTTTGGAAATATTTATATCAAAAAAGATTAATACTAAAAACTAATATTCATAAATTGCAGATATCATTAAAACTGTTGTTAAATAGTACGGCAAATATTTTTGATGCTGACCATGGTTTCTAGGTTTCGGAATTAATAACTGTTCCAAGCCCCGCAGGAGAAAGTAATATTATAAAAATAAAAAAAATTACAATTAAACAAGTAAATTCAAAAAATATTTTTTTTTAAATTAATCATAATAATTTCTTTATAAAATAAAAACAGTATATGCTATACATAATTACCAAAAACTATGAAAATTTTAATTTTAATAACAGCTTTTAATGTTGAAAAATTAATTTCTAAAGTAATTGATAGATTGCCGGATGAAATTAAAACAAATAAAATTTATTATGAGATATTAATTATAGATGATGCTTCATCAGATGATACTCTTGCTGAAATTATAAAGATCAAAGAAAATTTCGATGAATTAAAAATTACCTGTTTATCAAATAAAAAAAATCTTGGATATGGGGGAAATCAAAAAATTGGATATTTTTATGCCATTAAAAATAATTTTGATTATGTAGTTTTGTTACACGGAGATGGTCAATATGCACCTGAGAAAATTTTAGAAATGTTAGACCCTTTAATTAAAAATGAAGCAGATGCTGTTCAAGGTTCTAGAATGATTAATAGGCTTGATGCTTTGCGGGGCAAAATGCCAATTTACAAATTTTTTGGTAATGTTGGATTAACTTTTGCTCAAAATTTAATGACAGGTATGAAAATGAGCGAATACCACTCTGGCTACAGAGCATACAGGGTACAATCATTAAATGAAATACCTTTTCATCTTAATTCAAATCATTTCCATTTTGATACTCAAATATTTCTTCAATTAAATATTTTAAAAAAAAAAATTAAAGAAATACCAATTCCAACTTTTTATGGTGAGGAAATATCCTCTTTAAAATCTATTAGCTATGGTTTTGCAATCTTAAATACAACTTTACATTATTATTTTCAGAAATATGGAATTTTTTACGATAAAAAATTTAATTTTTTAGATGATAATAATTCAAACAGATATGTTTCAAAATTAGATTTTTTAAGCACTCATCAAAAAACTTACGAAACTGTTAAAGCAGATTCAAAAATACTTACAATTGGTTGTGGAAATGCGTATGTAGAAAAAAGACTTTCAGAAAAAAAAAATTGTAAAATAGTAGGTATAGATCAATTTAAAATTGAAAATAGCAGTTTTATGGAGTCGTTTGAAATTAAAGATTTTGAAACAGATGAAATCAAATTTGAAAGTAAGGACTTTGACTACATTTTATTTCTAGATGTTATAGAGCATCTTTCTAACCCCGAAGATTTTTTAATACGATTAAATAATCAAATTTCAAAAAATCAAAATATTGAATTGATAATTTCAACACCAAATGTTGCAAATATCTTTATAAGAATGATGTTATTTTTTGGTTTCTTTAATTATGGGAAAAAGGGTATTTTAGATAAGACCCATAAAAGACTTTTTACGCTTAATACTTTCAAAAAGATTTTAGAAGAATCTAACTTTGAGATAAAAAAGATACATTCAATACCACCTCCATTTCCTCTAGCAATAAAAAATAATTTTTTTGCTAATATTTTGCTGCAAATTTTCAAAATTGGTAATATTATTGCTAGTAGACTATTTGCTTTTCAGTTTTTGATAATAGCAAAACCAAAACCGAACTTGGAATTTTTATTAAGTGAAGCGAAAATAAAAGAGAATGAATAGATTTTTAGCTTAATTAAAATGTCTTATTTTTCCAAGTTTCTGGTGTTTTATCATTATTGATTTCTAATTGATGATTATATTTAAATTTTCTAGGACCTTTTTGTTTAATATAGTCCACAACTTTTTGTATAGCATCATCGAGTGATATTGAGGTTTTGTAATTCAAGAGCTTTCTTGCTTTATTAGATGAACAGATAGCATGTTTAACTTCATTTGGTCTGTCTTTACAATATATAGCTGGCTGATTAAATTTTAATTTGTTACATAAAATTTTATATAACTCATTAATTGATATACTTTCCTCATCAGGACCAATATTAACTGTTTCAGATTTTATATTATTATCTGTAACTAATTTATCTAAACAATAGATACAGTCGTTGACGTCAGAAAAATTTCTTGTTTGTTCGCCATCACCATAAATAATGGGTCTTCTGTTCTGTAGAATTAAATTTGTCATTATTGAAACAACATTTCTATACGGATCATCAAATTTTTGCATAGGACCAATTATATTATGAGGTACTGCAATATTATATTCAATATTATGTGTGTTAGCTAAAATTTTTAAATTATTTTCAGCAGCCAATTTTGATACTCCGTATGGATCAACAGGGTTTAATAGCTGATCTTCAACAAAGGGTGGTTTAACATCTCCATATCTAGCCATTGATGAACAGTAAACTATTCTTTTTACTTTATTTTGAATTGAAGCTGTAAAAACTGACATTGATCCAATAAAATTACTTTTGGTAATTAAATAAGGTGAGAAAGATGATAATCCTTCGTGAGGATATGCAGCTGCATGTACCACAACATCAATATTTTTAATTATTTTACTCATTTCATTTAAATTTTCACAATCAGCTTTAAAAAAATTTACTTTGTTGGTGTCAATATTTTCCAAGTCACCACCAATCAGATTGTCACATCCAGAAACTAAAATTTTTTTTGATAAATAATACTTTGCTAAGTTGGCACCTAAAAAACCTGCAATACCAGTGATAAAGATTCTCATAATAATAGTTAACAATATGTTTATCTCACAATATTTTTTTTAACAAGTATATAGTAATGGTGCCCCCGCACGGAGTCGAACCGCGGACCTATTGATTACAAATCAATTGCTCTACCAGCTGAGCTAGAAGGGCACGTATCGATTTGTAGATTAGAAATTATATTGAAAATTAACTTAACTGGTTACAATTATTTATTTAAGCTTATAAGGTAAACACTAATAAATCTTGACATTTATATACTAAAAGATAATTTTTAAATTTTAATTTTTATCAATATATAATTGTATGCAAGCAGTCATTTTAGCAGGTGGAAAAGGTACAAGATTTGGTGAGGCTACAAAAAAAATCCCAAAACCAATGATCATGATTGGAAACAAACCAATTATATGGCATATCGTTAAATATTTATCTTCCCAAGGAATAAAACAGTTTATAATTTGTACAGGTTATAAAGAAAAAATAATTAGAAAATATTTTTCATCCATAAAAGAGGATTGGGATATAAAATGTGTTTACACAGGGTTAAACACTTTAACAGGCAAAAGAATTGGAATGATTTCAAAGTATATAAAAGAAGATCATTTTTTAATGACTTATGGTGATGGAGTTTCTAATGTTAATTTAAAAAAACTAATTAAAACACACATGAAAAAGAAAAAATTAGCTACAGTTACTGCAGTTTCACCTGTTCCAAGGTTTGGAGCAATAAAAATTTCTGATAATTTAGTAGATAAATTTGCAGAGAAACCTAAGGATAATAAAAATCTTATTAATGGTGGTTTTTTTATTTTAAAGAAAGAGATATTTAATTTTTTAGATTTAAAGACAAATAATATGTGGGAACAATTACCTATGATTAAATTAACCAAAAAAAAACAGTTAGCAGCTTATATACATAATGGTTTTTGGTATCCAATGGACACAGAGAGAGATCAAAAATATTTAAATGATATTTGTAAAAAGAAACTTTTTTGTTTTAAATATGACTAAAAAAATTCCAAACAGTAAATTTTGGAAAAATAAGAAAGTTTTTATAACTGGACACACAAGTTTTAAAGGCACTTGGTTAAAAATTTGGCTTGAAAAATTAGGAGCAAAAGTAATGGGTTATTCAGTTGATTATCCGTCACATCCAGTTTCATTCTACAAATTAGTGTATAAAAAAAAAATTAAAAGTGAAAATATCCTAAATCACAAATATCTAAAAAAAAAAATTAATGATTTTAAGCCTCATATCGTATTTCATTTAGCTGCCCAGTCAATAATATCTGAAGCAAAAAAAAATCCTTTAGAGAACTATAAAACCAATATTATTGGGACAGCGTCTGTTTTAGAGGCTTGTGTTGTATCTAAATTTGTAAAACTAGTTTCGGTTATAACTACTGATAAATGCTATGAGGAAAATAAAAAAATAAAATATTTTACTGAAAAGTCTATTTTGGGTGGATCTGAACCATACAGCTCAAGTAAGGCATGTGCTGAAATTATTTCAAAATCCTATTTTAATCAATTTAATAAATTAAATAAAAAAATCATAACTCTTAGAGCCGGAAATGTTATTGGTGGTGGAGATTGGAAAAAAGATAGATTAATTACAGACTTAATAAAAGCTATAAAATCTAATTCAAATCTAACATTAAGAAATCCTAGATCAACCAGACCTTGGCAACATGTACTTGATTGTTTAAATGGCTATTTAATTGCATCTGAATATTCATATAATATGAAAAAAACATTTGATACATGGAATTTTTCACCCCCATTAAAAAATCAAATTAAGGTAATTGATTTTGTAAATGAAATATTTAAAAATTTTGATTTTCCAAAAAATAAGATCAAATACAAAAAAACAAATTTGTATGAAAGTAAAGATCTTAATTTACTCTCTCTTAAGGCAAGTAAAGAAATTAATTGGAAAACTATAATGAATCAAAAAATTGTAATGCAATTTATTGTTGATTGGTATAATGCTTATTTTGATAAAAAAAATATGAAAATCTACTCTTCCAATCAAATTGATCTTTTTTATAAATTAGCAAATAGCAAAAATCCATGAAAATTTCATATGGAAAAAATGTTTATGGAAAAGAAGAAATAAATGCTGTTATAAAACAATTGCATAAAACAACACAGATGGGTTCATCTGTAAGTAAATTTGAAAATCTAATAGCTAAACAATTTTCAAAAAAGTTTGGTTTAATGGTTAATTCTGGTTCCTCCGCACTTACATTGGCTATGAATGTTTTAAAATTTAAAAAAAATGATGAAATAATTATTCCATGCTTAAATTTTGGTACAGCTTTATCAGCTATAATGCTTGCAGGAGCAACACCAATACTAGTTGATATAGAAATTGATACCTTGCAAATTGATGTCAGTAAAATTGAGAAAAAGATTACAAAAAATACTAAAGCTATAATGGTTCCTAATCTGATAGGAAATATACCGGACTTAAAAAAAATAAAAAAAATTGCAAATAAATATAAACTTAAGGTTATTGAAGACTCTGCCGACACACTTGGTGCAAAAATTGGCAACAAAGCAACTGGTTATTTTAGTGATATATCTATTACAAGTTTTTACGGATCTCACGTTATAAGTTGTGCTGGTAATGGTGGCATGTTCTTAACGAACGATAAAAAAATTTATGAAAAAGCTAAAGTTCTTAGAAGTTGGGGAAGAATGTCAACGTTAATTAAAGATTCTGAAAATATAAATAAAAGATTAGATATAAAATTAAACGGATATGAGTACGATAAAAAATTTGTTTTTTCTGAAGTAGGCTATAATTTTGAACCTTCTGAAATAGGTGCGTCATTTGGAATAGTTCAATTAAAAAAATTTAAGAAATTTAGTAAAATTCGAGTCAAAAATTTTAACTTACATAAAAAGTTTTTTGGTAATTTTAAGAATTTATTTATATTACCGAGAGTAAATATAGACACTAAAACTAATTTTTTAGCATATCCAGTAATTATCAGACCAAATAAATTTTTTGATAGAAAAAAACTTCAAATTTTTTTAGAAAAAAACAGTATTCAAACTAGACCAATATTTACTGGAAATATTTTGAGACATCCGGCATTTCAAAGTATTATATCAAAAAGAAATAAGCTGAATTCTTTCAAAAACTCTGATTTTATAATGAAAAATGGTATTTTAATTGGGTGCCACCAAGGACTAACTTTAAAAAATATTAATTATATTCATGATAAAATCTATAAATTTATAACTATTATTAGCAAATAATCCAACCTAACTCGTTATGGTAATTTGTTCATAAAATGGACAGCCCCATAAAATTCTGTTATATGACTCAATTAAAGCATAATCTTTTCTCTCTTAATGAAAAAAAAAATTTCTATAATAATCCCTTTTTATAATGAAAAAGAAAACATACCAAATATACTTTTAGAGGTAAAAAAGCTTATACAAATAGAAAATAATTACGATTTTGAATTGTTGTTAATGGATAATAATTCTAATGATGGCTCAGACATAATTGCAAAAGAAGAATTAAAAAGCTTTAAAGATTCTAGGTACATTAAATTAAGTAGAAATTTTGGATACCAGGCAAACATTAAAGCTGGTTACGATCACTGTACTGGAGAAGCTGCTGTACAGTTAGATGCT
>Ga0308004_10001351_pt1 | contig 10824 bp, 12 predicted proteins | sample Neamet38_FD_203156 | JGI IMG/M metagenome (GOLD analysis project Ga0308004, IMG submission 203156) | Marine microbial communities from water near the shore, Antarctic Ocean - #38 | ecosystem: Environmental > Aquatic > Marine > Unclassified | place: Southern Ocean | collected 2014-06-06 | reverse complement strand
ACCCTTACTGTCGAATAATACTATGTCGGCAAGCTCATTGAATTCCATGTATTTTATAACATCATTTTGATCTTTGATAGTAATAGCAATTATAATTTTTCTATTATATTTTTCTATAATAGATTTTACTTCAGTTGGAGTGCAATCATAAATTTGATAATAATCGAAAGGTAAGTCTTTTATTTCTTCAAGAATATTTTCATCAGGTCTCACTAATACAGCAACGTATTTAGAGTTTTTTTTATCCATTTTTAAAAGTTTTCTAAGTAGATTGTGTTTGATAAACCTTTTAGATTTTGGGTAATTAACAATAAAACCAATATACTGAGGTGGGTAGGGGTGTTCTGTTAAATATTTTAGTATTTCAGAATCGGAGATTCCACAAATTTTTGACTTCATCTAATCTATTGATGATAAGATATTTTTTATATTTTCTACTGGGTTGCCTTTGGTGATAGGTCTACCAATTATCAGACAATCACTACCTTCTTTAATAGCTTCATTAGCATTCATAGTTCTTTTTTGATCATCTTTAGCATCCCCCATTCGAATACCTGGTGTAAAACATTTAAGATTTGGGGCAATCTCTTTGATCATTTTTATTTCTAAAGGACTGCAAATAATACCATATAGGTCAGCATCTATTGCAATTTTAATTAGTCTTTTGACTTGAGCTTCAACTTTATTAGTAAATCCAAGATTTTCTAAATCTTCATCATTAAAGCTTGTTAAAACTGAGACACCCAATAGTTTTAGATTAATTTCTCTTGCAGCTTTGTTGGCCACCTTAAGAGCATCCAAACCATTTAGTAAATGAACTGTTGCATAGTCCACGTTTAAATCTTTGAGTGCTTTTATTGATTCTACCAACGTATTTTTTATATCAAAAAATTTTCCATCATAAAAAATTGGTTTTTTAAACTTTGAAAGTTCTCTTATTTCCTCAGGACTTCTTTGAGTGATATATTGTAATCCAATTTTAATTCCTGAAATATCCTTATGAATCAATTCTAGTAAATTTAACATTTCTTTTTGGCTTGAAACATCACAGGCTACGAAGATATTTTTATTCGTCATTATTTAATTTTTTAAACATTTCCTTTGTCATTTTAAAGTGAATTATTTTCTTTTCTGGTGTATTCACCTTTTCTCCAGTTTTAGGATTTCGAGATATTCTTGCTTTTTGTGTATTAGTTGAAAAAATACCAAAACCCCTTAGTTCAACACGGTCTCCTCGTTTAAGAGCCTGCTTGATCTCCATCAAGATAATATTAGTGAATTTCTCGAGGTCTTTTTTTAAAAAATTTGGGTAGTTATTAGCTAATTGTTTTAGAAGTTTTGATTTAACAATTGCCAATTTTTATTCGTCTTCTTTTTTCTTTTTTTCTAGATCTTCTGATAATGAAGAAAAAGGTAAGTTTTTTCCAGAGCCTTCAGAACCGTATTTATCCAAAGCTTCTTTTTTATCCATTTCTTCTAATAATTTAATGCTAAGGGTAGCTTTTCTTTTAGTTAGATCTAGCTCAGCTATTGCACAGTCAATTCTTTCTCCACCGGTAAATCTCGCAGGCCTAGCATCAGCTGCATTAATGGCAATTGCAGATTTTTTGATAACAAAATCCATTTCACAACCCTCAGGTCTTACAACTAACCCCTTATTATCAGTTGAGATGATTTTAACAGTTATTGTCTCTTTAGCTTTTTTACTACTAAACCAATCAAATGGATCTGGTTGAGTTTGACGTAAACCAACTCTCACTTTTTGTTCATCCGCCTTAACCTCTAAAACTTTAACTTTAAATTTATCTCCAATTTTATATTTAACCAACTCTTCTTCAGCATTAGTAAGGTAAGTAAGATCATTACAATGTAAAAATGCATCAATATCTATATTTTCAATTTTTAAGAAAAGAGAATATTCATTTTTACTAACCACCTCACCTTCAACTTCTGATCCAATTGGATATTTTTTTTCAAAAGTTTCAAATGGGTTTTCTGTTGTTAGTCTGTGAGAAATTGCTACTCGTCTTTTTTCTTTATCGATTTCAGTAATAACACAATCAATTTCATCGCCTATCACAAACATTTTTTTAGCAGAGACATTTTTTTTAGTCCAACTTAATTCACTTGAGTGTAGTAAAGTTGATAATCCTTTTTCAAGTTCACAAAAAGCACCAAAATCCATCAATTTAACCACTTTAACTTTATAAACTTTATTTAGTTCATAGTTCATAATATTTTCAAAAGGGTCAGGAGAAAGTTGCTTAAGTGAACAACCAACTTGTAGTTTTTCCTTGTCTACCGTAATAACTAAAAGATCATGTTTTTCACCAATCGTAAAAACTTCATCTGGGTGGCTAACTCTTGAATAAGATATTTCTTGCAAATGCACCAAAACATCGAGCTCGCCATTAACACTAAAGAAACAACCAAAAGAACTATAACCTTTAACTTCAGCACCTTTAATTATATCTCCAACTTTAAATTTTTCTACAATCTTAATTTTGTCTTCTTTTTTAAATGATGAAATAATCTCTCTTCTAGAAACACAAGCATTTCCCCTAACTTTGTCTAACTTAATAAGAGCAAATTTTTGAGGTTCATTCATTAAATGACTTATGTCTTTTAAAGGTTTATCCGAAATTTGTGATCCTGGTAAAAACATTAATGACCCTGTATCGATATGTTCTACGATGCAGCCACCTTTAACACGACCAGTAATTTTACCCATAATAGGTTCATTTTTTTCATAAGCTTCAACTAATTTATCCCAACCTTGAATTTTTTGGGCCTTAGAAGCGGATACTAATACCTCACCTTTTTTGTCTTCTAGTCTTTCAAGAAGAACAGAGATTTTTTCACCTACTTTTGCTTTATCAAGCATGCCCATACTTTTTAATTCATTGATATCTAGAATAGGTTCAGATTTTAAGCCTGGCACCTCAAGGAACACAAAGTTATCTGTTACTTTATTAACAACACCGGTGATAATTTTACCTTCTTCAAGGTTAGCTGTTTTTGTAAACTGTGAATTAAGTAGTTGCTCAAATTCTTTTGAGGCTGGGTTTGAAAGGTCTTTATAAATTTCCATTAAGCTTTGAATTTTTTATTCATAATATTTTTAATTTTTAAAAAACATGATCTTTTAGTTAAATTTGTTGTATTAATCAAGATCGAATCTTGAGTTCTTATTAAAGGTGAAATTTTTCTATTATAATCAGTTTTATCACGTTTTTTAATGCTTTTTAGGACATCATTTAAGGTTATCTTGTTATTTAAACTTTTTAACTCTTTATACCTCCTTATAGCTCTAGTTTTAACATTGGCAGTTATAAAAAATTTGAAATCAGCATCTGGAATTATTTTATAAGTTATATCTCGTCCATCTAAACAAGAACCGTTGTATTTTTTAGGGGGGTAATAAGCGCTTTTAATTTGGAATGCATGGACAAGTTTTCTAATTTTTATATCTTTTGCCACTATAGAAGCCATAGTACCAACTTCATCAGTTATTAATTTTTTATTCTGTAAATCCTTCATACTTAAATTCTTCATTTTATTTTTAATTAAAGTATAGCTGTATTTTTTAGGTTGGGTGATTTTGATGTTGGCAATTAATCTATAGATCTTACCAGTATCTAAATAAAATAAATTAAAATATTTAGAGATTAGTTTGGCCTGGGTTCCAGCTCCTGCAGCAGCAGGAGAGTCTATCGCTACTTTAATTTTAGTAGTTAGTTTCATAATCGTTTATTATTTATATTCTTAATCATTGTAAGAAAAGTAGGAAAAGATGTGTTGATCGAATCTTTATCATGAATTTTCCATTTTCCACCACATGTTAAAGCTGCAATTGTGCTCATCATAAAAACTCTATGATCTTTTAAATAATTTTTAATTGTTATTAGTTTTTTTATTTCTAGATTTGGTTGCCCATATATCTTAATTGAGTCTCTAGTTAATTCAGTTTTAACACCCATCATGTTTAAAATCCTAGAGCCCCAATCTAATCTTGGACTTTCTTTCTGATTAAGCTCAGCAATATCCCTGAAATAAGAAACTCCCTTTGCTCTTGCGGCTATTAAAAAAATAATTAAAAACTCATCTATAGCGCTACTATTTAATTCTGAAGAGCAGTTTATAGCCTTAAGGTTTTTTGAGCTTTTTATAAAAATATCCGAAATTTTTTCACCACGATAATTTTTTCTGTTTTTTAGTGATATCTTAGCACCCATTTTTTTTAAGATCGTAATAACACCTATTCTTGAAGAGTTAATGTTTACATTCTTGATTAATAATTTTGAATCATGAGACAAAGTTGTTAGTACAATAAAAAAAGCACTAGAGCTTATATCTCCAGGAATTTGATAGTTGAATGCTGGAATCTTTTTAGGCTGCTTAATATCTATAAAATCATATTTTTTAGTTTTTTTAACTTTTATGTCTATCTTTAGATATTTAAAAAGTAATTCTGTATGGTTCCTAGATTTCTTTGCTTTTATTGATGTTGTTCCAGATGAGTTTAAAGCAGCAAGCATAACACTACTTTTGCATTGAGCTGAACCTCTATTTTCTAAATAATCAATACCTCTCACAGTGTTTGAACCTAAGATTGATAAAGGTAGTTTATCTTTCCTTTTATAATAAAACTTAGCTCCAAATTTTTCTAAAGGCTTAGTTATTCTTGAAAAATCTCTTTTAGATAAACTTTTATCTCCAATTAATTTTATTTTTTCAGGTGATTTAATTAATAGACCTAATATTAGCCTTCCGAGAGTTCCAGAATTTTTAGCATCTATTGTTAGATTTTTTTTAAAATTAAACCCATTAATGCCATTCCCAAAAATCTCACAATATTTTTTGTATATTTTAACTCTTATTCCTAATTTCTTAATAGAATCTATTGCAGCGAGCACATCTTCAGACATTAAAAGATTATAAGCTTTAGATTTCCCTGTTGCCTGAGATGCTAGTAATACCCACCTAATACTCAAACTTTTATCACCAGTGATTATAATTTTTTTATCAAATCTTTTTATTTTATTTTGGATGAGTAGAATACTGGGCATCTATTAATTAAATTTAAAAGAATCACCAAAATAAGCTTTTTTTGCTTTTATATTATTGATCAATTCGGAGGGAGTTCCTTTGGCAACAATTTTGCAATTTGATAAAATTATCGCAACATCAACACAAGATAAAAGATCTCTTGCTTGGTGGTCACATATACAAATACTAATATTTTTCTCAGTTTGCAGATTAACAATTAACTCTTGTAACATCTTGATTGTCAATACATCCAAGGCTGCAAAACATTCGTCAAGAAGTAAAACCTTAGGATTCCCCATTAATGCTAATGCAATTACTAATTTTTTTTTTTGTCCTCCAGATAAAAATTTTGCTTGTACGTTTAGTATAGGATCCAATTCAAATTTAGAAACAAGTTCTTCAATCTTAAAATTTCTATCATTTTTATTTATAATTAAAATTTCACTGACAGCCCTTAAGTTCTCTAATGAAGTTAAATCATGAAAATACCCACCATACTGAGGTACATAGCCTATCTTAAATTTTGTGGTTCTTTCTGAAATCGGGTAGTTTAGGACGTTTTCACCATCTATAGTTATTGATCCATAATTTGGTTTTATTAAACCTGTGATTAAATTAAAGATAGTTGATTTTCCGACGCCATTAGGACCAAGCATCCCCAAAATTTCTCCTTTATTGATATCAAAATTGATATTTTCTAAAATCTGCCTTTTACCAAATGACAAGGATATCTTTTCTAATTTAATTAAAGGCTTATTTTCTTTAAAGGATTTAATTCTAAATTTCTTTATTATTGCCATATTTATTTTCCAATAAGTTTAAGTTTTTCATTGCCATACATAAATATTTTAGAATTTTTGGTTAATAAATCAATCTCTAGTTTATCAGCAAAAAGTTCATTAGTAGGACTTTTATAGACAATATTATTATAGACCCAAGCAAAATTTTTTTTGAAGGATAAATCTATATTTTCAGAGTTAATTTCATGCCCCGTATACAGCATAATTACATTTTCACTAAAATTTGTATCAAGATCCATGGTGTTATATTTGGCAAAATCTGCAGTCAGATAAACCTTATCTTTTTTAAACAGATCTATTTGAGCAACAACATTTGTCATAAAAATAATAGTATCCTCAGCATTACTAATCTCTCCGAATTCAGCAGTAATTAAATATTTATTACCATTTTCATCTGTTGATAAATATTCAAGATCTTTTATTAAATTATTTTTAGAGTCTAGAACTTTAATATCATTATTTTTACTATCTAAATTTATTTCTTTTTTTTGTAAAAAAAAATATTGATAGTAAAAAAAAAAAATTATAATTAATAATGACAAAAAAAGAATAATTTGAAATATCGTTTTTTTGTTCATTTATTGAATATTTGACTGCAATATAGTGTGTATGTGTAAGATGCCAATAGTTCTTTTTTTATTTCTTTTATTATGAACACATAGTGAGGTAATTTTTTTTGAATTCATAATAGCCAAAGCTTTTTCTGCAAGAGTATCTTGATCAATACTAATTGGATTTATAGTCATTACTTTTTTAACATTCAAATCCTGAAGGTTGGTATTTGTTTCATTAAATCTTCTTATTTGTCCATCGGTGATTATACCTGTTGTAATTTTTTTATTGTTTTGGATGACCAAAATTCCAAGTTTTTTATTTGAAATAACCTGAAGGGCTTTTTTCATTTTGACACTTTCATTAACAAATGGAATTTTATTACCTTTAATCATTAGTTCATCGACAGTCCTCAGTTTCGCCCCAAGGTTACCAGATGGATGAAAATTTTTAAAATCTTTTTTACTGATTTTTTTTTTGTTTAATGTAGCTACAGCTAACGCATCCCCTATACTTAACTGACTAATGGTGCTTGAGGTAGGAACAATTCCAAGTCCAGCTTCAGTTACTTCAGGAATTAATAGTTTGATGTCAGAAGCTTTATATAAAATTGAATTTTTTTTTGACATTATGCCAATTAGCAAAACCTTATTTCTGTTACAATACTTAATGATATTTTTTAATTCCTCTGTCGAGCCAGAATAACTTATCAATATCAAAACATCTTTTTTGGAAATACTGCCAAGATCACCATGAGAACAGTCATTAGCTGAAAGAGAGAATGATGCGGTTCCAACAGAAGATAGTGTTGCAGAAATTTTAGCTGCTATAAGTCCACTCTTTCCAACTCCGCATAAGATTACTTTTGATTGGCATTTTGTAATTGCTTCAACAGCATCATTAAAAGAATTGCTTATAGACCTTTTTAATCGTGTTAAAGCCTTTATTTCCAAGTCAATTACGTTTTTTGCAATTTTTTTATAGTCTTTTTTTTTCATTTAGTGGGCCCATATATCATCTTTAAATAAAGCTAGATCAAGATCAACTCTGGTTTTTAGAAATTTTAAACAATCAGTATATAAATCAATTCTTCCCTCTCTTATAAGAATACTATTTAATTCCTCATGTATTTTATGTAAATAAACAACATCGTTAGCGCAATACTTAAGTTGTGCGGGCGATAGTTCCCCTCCAAAATCTGAACTCTGAAATTGTTTGCTTACATCTATATTTATAAATTCTTTTATTAAAGTTTTAAGTGAATGACTATCAGAGTAAGACCTTGCTAACTTAGAAGCAATTTTGGTATCTAGAATGTTTCTTGTTTCTATCTTTAGGTAGTATTGAATATGAGCCATATCAGCTCTACCATAATGAAATATTTTGGTAATTTTTTCATCCAAAAGAAGCTTACATAAATTTGGAGCATTATAAGTGGATCTGTCTAATTGAACGATATGTGCATCTGATTTCCCACTAGATATTTGAATAAGACACAAAGGGTCACGCCTGAAATTAAGACCCATGAACTCTCCATCAACTGCTATAATATTGCCTAAGTCTAAATCTTCTGGTAGATCATCTTTGTGAAGTTTAATATCAATATTCATTTTTAGTTATATATATATGAAAGCAAAAAATTGTCTAATCTTTGGAGGCAGCGGTCAAATTGGCCGTAATTTACTTAGAAAGCTTACTAAAAATAATTATAAAGTAACAGTGGTGACTAGAAACCTTCATCAAAAAGGTTACGTAATAAAAACACAAGCTAATGCAGGCTATATTGATATTATAGAATGTAATATTTTTGATGAGGCCAAGATTAGAAAACTTTTTACTAAAACTGATATCTGTATTAATTTAATTGGCATTTTATACGAAACTGGAAAGGGCAGCACTTTTAAAAATATTCATTCTATTTTTCCATCTATCTTAGCTAAACTTTGTAAAGAATACAAAGTTAAACAGTTTATTCATTTGTCGGCATTAGGCATTAATGATGCAATCGACTCAGATTATGCAAGAAGTAAATTAGAGGGTGAAGCCAATGTGCAAAAAAATTTTCCTTTAACTACTATATTGAGACCATCGGTAGTTTACTCAGTGGACGATAACTTTACTACAAACTTTATGACTTTATTAAGCAGACTTCCATTTTTCCCTCTTTATTATAACGGGGGCACAAAGTTTACTCCAATTCACTGTTCTGATTTAACAGATGTTATTTATTATGTTATTTCAAAAAATATATACTCTAAAATAATTGAATGCGTTGGTCCTGAAACTATTTCATTAAAAGAAATTTTAAAAGTACTGCTTAAGCTTATTAGCAAAAATAGAGTTTTAATTCCCTTTCCTTATTTCATAGCAAAGATGTCAGCAAAATTATTCCAACTTTTTCCTGAACCACTACTGACATTAGATCAACTTAAACTTTTAAAATATGACAATGTTCCATCAAAAAAATACCAAACCAACTTTGATATAGGAGTTCCTAGCACAAGAATTTTTGAACAAGAAGTTGAAAAGTATTGTTTTATGTGGAGAGAAGGTGGTCAGTTTTCAACAAAAAAATACAATCAAATAAATTCTTAATAGAAACCCAGAACTAAAGTTATATAATATATTTTATGGCAGTTAACATTATCTATACCTTAATATTTTTAATTTTCTTATTTCTAACATATTTGATTATCAAATCAGTTATTAGGGGCATTAATGTTAAAAATAGAAATAAAAAAATATAGTTTTTAAACTAAATATTTTTAAGCAGTATTAACTTTCTTTTTTATATATTGGGGAACCTCTTCATCTTTTTCAACAGGTTCTTCCTTTCGTCCTTTTGGCTGGTAGGCATAAAGTAAATGAAGCTTACAATACGAAAAGTCTTTTAGGGAAGATCTTCCACAAAAATAAAATGCCTCCTCTTCTGGATGTCCAACAGGCCATTTGCACGAACTTTCATCCAGTTCTTCTAATTTTTTTGGATTCTCAGGCTCAAAGTCTTTCTCAATAATTAAAGATTTAAATTTACTTTTTCTTTCTTTTTTTTGATTTGAGTTTTTTTCTCCAGAGTTATCTTGATAGCTCTGGCCGGAAGCTGAACTTCTGGCTTTAAATTTTGAAGATAAATTTAATCTGTGAGCTTTACCAATAACGGCATTTCTACTCAATCCACCAATAATTTCTGCAATTTGACTTGCAGTATTTCCTTTACCCCAAAGCTCTTTTAATTTTGTTACTTTCTCTTCATTCCAGCTCATAATCTATATTTAGTGTGTTAATTAATTTTTATAACTATATACAGATCACATAAGTTAAAAAAAAAAACAATAAGTAATTTTGTTTTGTACACAAATAATTAAAAATTTATAAATGATTACTTATGGTTGAATTAGATAAAAAATATCGAATGGGAGTTAGAAAATTTGGTTTTATAAACTGGATTGGTTTTAAAAGTTTATGGCTTAAAGAGTGTAATAGATTTATGACAGTTTGGCAGCAAACTTTACTATCTCCACTTGTATCAAGCTTATTATTTTTATCAGTTTTGTCTTTAGCTTTAGGAGAGAATAGAGGAGATGTATTTGGTCACTCTTTTATAAGTTTTTTAGCACCAGGGCTAATTGCAATGAGCATACTAACTCAATCTTTTAGTCATTCCGTATCTTCATTGATGATAGGGAAAATTCAAGGAAATATTGTTGATATGCTTTATGCACCTTTATCAGCACTTGAGGTTTCAATGGCAATTATATTAGCGGCTATTACGAGAAGTTTCTTAATTGCTCTTATTTCAATCGGTGTTTTTTCTTTAATAGTGGAGATACCTATAGATAATATTTTTTATATTTTGATTTTTGGATTTTTAAGTGCTTTTATTTTAGGAAGCCTAGGATTTATTACTGGCCTTTGGGCAGAAAAATTTGATCATACAGCCACAGTTACTAATTTTATTATTACTCCATTAAGTTTTTTATCTGGTGTATTCTACTCTATAGATAAGTTACCAACTTTTTTTCAAACCATAAGTCACCTAAATCCATTTTTTTATATGATAGATGGTTTTAGGTATGGATTTCTAGGTATGTCAGATGGTTCAATAAGTGTAGGTTTAGCATATTTAACATTATTAAGTTTTGTAATTTGGTATTTTGCTTTTTATCTATATAAAAAAGGTTACAAAATAAAATCGTAATCTATGAGCGCTTTAGCAAATAATTATAATAGAAAAAAAATTTCATTTAAAAGTGGGAAAGGAAGCTTTTTATATTCAACAAATGGAAAAAAATATTTAGATTTTGTTCAAGGTATTGCGGTAAACTCTCTTGGTCATGCTAATCCACATCTAGTAAAAGCAATTAATATACAATCAAAAAAACTTTGGCATGTATCTAATGCATTTATAATTCCAGAAGGTGAA
>Ga0308004_10001345_pt1 | contig 10876 bp, 12 predicted proteins | sample Neamet38_FD_203156 | JGI IMG/M metagenome (GOLD analysis project Ga0308004, IMG submission 203156) | Marine microbial communities from water near the shore, Antarctic Ocean - #38 | ecosystem: Environmental > Aquatic > Marine > Unclassified | place: Southern Ocean | collected 2014-06-06 | reverse complement strand
AAGCTCTAGCAAGGTCATTAAGAACAGCTTTAGAAATAGACCCTAGAAACAAGAAGAGCATTCCATCAACTAAAGGCTCATTATAAGTTTAATGAATGTCACAATTGTTGATTATAATTCAGGAAATATCAGCTCTGTAATAAATTCCTTTAAAGAAGTTGCTAGAGACAAAGTTAATATCGAAGTAACTTCGGATTTAAATAAGATTAAATTAAGCGATAAGATAGTTTTGCCGGGGCAGGGATCGTTTAAGAGCTGCGTTGATGCATTAAATGGCATAAATGGCTTAGTAGAAACACTTAATGAGTTTGCAATAACTAATAAAAAACCCCTTCTTGGAATTTGTGTTGGTTTACAGATGTTCGCAGATATTGGTTATGAAGGAACTAAAACAAAAGGTCTTGGTTGGATTCCAGGAAAAGTATCAAAGATAGATAATCAAAATAATAAATTTAAACTTCCACACATTGGTTGGAACGAAATTAGCATTATAAAAGAAAGCAAGATTTTTAAGGATATAAGAAATAAATCACACATGTATTTTGTACACAGCTACGAATTTATTCCAGAAGATAAAAGTGTAATTTCTGCTACAACAGACTATTCATCAAATATTGTTTGTTCAGTTGAAAAAGAAAATATTTTTGGAACCCAGTTTCATCCTGAAAAAAGTGATAAATTAGGACTTAAAATTATTAAAAATTTTTTAAATTTATAAATATGAAAGTATTTCCAGCTATAGATATTAAAGATAAAAAATGTGTGAGATTAATTAAAGGTGACTTTAATAATAAAACTGAATATGAAATATCGCCAGTTGATCAAGCTGGCAAATACAAAGATTATGGTTTTAAAAACATACACATTGTTGATTTAGATGGTGCCTTGACTGGAGAGACAGTTAACCTAGATATCATTAAAGAAATAATTCATAAATTTAATTTAAAAATTGAAGTAGGAGGAGGAATTAGAACCATTGATAGTATTCAAAAATATACAGATGCAGGAGTTGAGAAAGTTATTTTAGGAAGTGCAGCTATAAAAGATAAGAATTTTTTAAAAGAAGCATGTAAAAAATATCCAAATAAAATTGCTTTAGGCTTAGATGCTAAAAATGGATACTTATCAGTTTCTGGATGGAAGGAAAATTCTAATCAATTAACTTTAGATTTTTTAAAAGAAGTAAATGATTATGGAGTTAGTAGGTTAATTTATACAGACATAAATAGAGATGGAACAAAGGAGAGCCCAAATTTTCAAGAAACATCAAAAGTTGCCGATATTTCAAACTGCCCAGTGATTATTTCTGGTGGAGTTTCTTCAATTGATGACATTAAAAAAGCAAAGAGTTTAAATAAAAATATTGAAGGAATTATAGTTGGTAAGGCTATATATGATGGTGATATTAAATTAGAAGAACTAGCAAGAGAATTAGATGCTTAAAAATAGAATTATTCCATGCCTTGATGTTAAAAATGGAAGAGTTGTTAAGGGAATTAATTTTGTAGACTTAAAAGATGCGGGTGATCCGGTTGAGCAAGCTAAAATTTACAGTGATGGTGGTGCTGATGAAATTTGTTTTTTAGATATTACAGCTTCCAATGAAAATAGAGATACAATTTATGATGTAGTTGAAAGGACATCTAAAAATTGTTTTGTGCCTTTAATAGTTGGTGGGGGGGTTAGGGGAGTTGAGGATATTAACAAATTATTAAATTGTGGAGCAGATAAAGTGTCAATTAACACTGCTGCAGTTCAAAATCCTGAAGTGATAATTGAGAGCTCAAAAAAATTTGGATCACAGTGCATTGTTGTTGCAATAGATGCTAAAAAAAATGGAAATAAATGGGAGGTTTTTACCCATGGTGGGAGAAACAGTACAAGCTTAGATGCAATAGAATTCGCAAAAAAAATGGAAGATAGTGGAGCGGGGGAATTGCTAGTTACATCTATGGATAGAGATGGCACTCAAATTGGTTATGATAATGAACTAATGTTTAAAATATCTTTGACAGTTAATATACCTGTGATTGCCTCAGGTGGAGCAGGTAACTTGGACCACTTAGTAGATGGTATAAAATTAGGAAACGCTAGCGCAGTACTAGCAGCTTCAATTTTTCATTATGGAATACACTCAATTAATGAAGCCAAACAATATTTGAATTCAAAAGGAATTCCCGTTAGGATTTAGACATGTCAGAAAATTTATTAAATTTAGTAAATACAATTAGAGACAGAAAAAATAAAAATGAAGACAAATCTTATACCTCATCACTATTATCAGGTGGTTTGTCTAAATGTATGGATAAAATGGAAGAAGAATTCAGTGAACTTAAAGAAGCCCTAAATAATGAATCTAACGTAGTACATGAGGCAGCAGATACAATCTATCATATATTAGTTACGCTAGAGGCAGCTGACATTAAGTTTGAAGATGTTTTGAAAGAGTTGGAAGATAGAAAAAAACAATCAGGTATTGATGAAAAAAATAATAGATAATGAGTTACGATAAAAACAATATTTTTGCAAAAATTTTGAGAAAAGAAATTCCATGTAAAAAAATATTTGAAAATGACCATGTTCTTTCTTTTCATGATATTAATCCTCAAAAAAAAATACATGCATTAGTCATTCCCAAAGGTGAGTACATTGATTTAGATGATTTTAATAATAAAGCTTCAGATCAAGAGATAGTTGCATTAAGCAAAGCTATTACAGAGGTTTCAAAAATATTAGGCATATCAACAGACATGGGAAAAGGTTATAGAGCGCTAACAAATCTGAGTGAACATGGAGGTCAAGAGGTTGCACATTTACACTTTCATTTATTTGGAGGCGAAAAAGTCGGAAAAATGGTTCAGTGGTAGAAAAAATTTATCGAAATTATTTAGAGATAAAATCTCCTAGCGAATTAAATGAAGTTAATGCACCATCACGAAACTACTTCATAGAAATTGTGGACTCAAAAGACTTTCAATTAAACAAATTTTTTTATAAGAATATCGGTAAGAATTGTCAGTGGATTGATAGACTTGTATGGACAGATTTGAACTGGATAGATTACATCTCTAATGATCACTTATCTACTCACATCCTTAAAGATAAAGATGAAATAGCTGGCTATTTTGAACTGTTATTTAATAAACAAACCAAAGAAGCTGAAATTGCCTATTTTGGAATTTTGGAAGAATACTATGGGAAAAAATTAGGAGGATACTTATTAAGTGAAGCAATCAAGAATTCATTTAATATGGGTTGTGAAAGGGTTTGGCTTCACACATGTTCTTTAGATCATGAGAATGCCTTAAAAAATTACTTAGCAAGAGGTATGAAAATTTTTAAATCTGAAACCTTAACAAGATAAATTATTTATTTATTTTTTGGTAAAATAAAAATTTTTTTATTTATTTTTAGATTTATTTTAACTGAAGAAATGAATGTTACACTAAAATTTTGATATATATCCTCTGTTTGCCATCCAACTAAGTTTAAATTTTTCTTATCAAAAAAAATGTTAATTTCACTATTATTTTCAATAATTTCAAAATTTATATATTTATCATCAATATCTTTTGGCTCTAAAATTCCTATTTTAGAAATTAGATATTCTTTATCTAACAAATACTCCAATGGAGTCTTATTAAGTGAATAAATATAATAGTTATTGTTGTTATTAGTTTTGATTACTAAAGACTTTCCATTTGAGACAATAATTTTTTTATTTGCCCCATTATACGCACAATAGATTCTTTTTGGATATGCTAGAATACACTTACCATTTTCACTTTTATTATTGACAGTTTGAATAAAATTAAAACTCAAATTATTGATAGTTTGCATTTTTGAAATTATATCTTCCTTTATGGATGTTAATGCAGGACTATAAAAGCTTAGTACAATAAATATTATTACTATCCTAAGCATTATAAGAGATCTCTTTTACCAACATGGTTTGCTTTACTAACAATTCCATCAGCCTCCATCATATCAATTATTCGTGCTGCTCTATTGTATCCTATTTGTAACTTTCTTTGTAAAAATGAAGTAGATGCCTTACCCTCAGACCTAATTATATCTAATGCTGCTTGATATAATTCATCCTTGTCTCCAATATCTGATGCATTATCACCATCCTCTTTTTCATCTGTGAAATTTAAAATTTCATCTATATAATTGGGCTCTGCTTGTGCTCTTAAATAATTATTTACTTTTTCAATTTCATTCTCAGAAACAAAAGGTGCATGAATTCTGACTATTCGATTAGCGGACGACATATAAAGCATATCTCCCTTCCCAAGTAATTGTTCGGCCCCTTGTTCCCCCAAGATTGTCCTACTGTCAATTTTAGATGATACCTGAAAAGAAATTCTCGTAGGAAAGTTTGCTTTAATGGTTCCTGTAATTACATCAACGCTAGGTCTTTGTGTCGCCATTATAATATGAATTCCGGCAGCTCTTGCCATTTGAGATAGTTTCTGAATATAATTTTCTATCTCTTTTCCAGCAACCAACATCAGATCAGACATTTCATCGACAACTACTACAATATAAGGCATAGCCAAAGCATGTTTTGCATTATACCCATCGATATTACGAACGCCTTCTTTTGTCATAAGTCTGTATCTATTTTCCATCTCCTTAACAACCCAACCCAATACAGATGCAGCTTTTTTAGCTTCTGTAATAACGGGACATAACAAATGAGGTATTCCTTCATAAGTAGATAATTCTAACATTTTAGGATCTATTAATATGAACTTACATTTATCAGGTGCATGCCTGTAGAGAAGAGAGAGAATAATGGTATTAATGCATACAGATTTACCTGACCCTGTAGTACCAGCTATTAATAAATGTGGCATTGATGCTAAATCACCAACAACAGGAATTCCTGAAATATTTTTTCCAAGTGCTATTGGTAATCTAATATCTTTTTTATTGAAGTCGCCACTTGAAAGTATTTCACTAAGATAAACATTTTCTCTTGTTGAGTTAGGCAATTCAATACCAATGGTACTTCTGCCGGGTATGATAGCAATTCTAGCAGATTCAGAGCTAGTATTTCTAGCAATATCATCTGAAAGATTAATAATTTTTGAAACCTTAACGCCTGCTGCTGGCTCAAACTCATTTAAAGTTACAACAGGTCCATGACTAACTTTTTTAATATTACCATTAACACCAAAATCTAAAAGAATTTTTTCTAAGAATTCACTGTCAATATAATTTTCATCTCTAGGCTTCTCTCTCTCTCTTTGAGTTGGAATTTCTAATAAATTTAGGGCGGGTAATTTAAATCTTATCTTTTTGTTTTCAGTCTTATTTTCGTTTTTAATAAAAGGTAAGTCCTCTTGAATTAAGCTTTTTATTTCCTCTTGAGGTATAAATTCGTTAATAATTTCATTTTCATTTGTATAACTTTTTTCTTTTTTAAAAAATAAAAAATAAAATAGTTTTTTTATAATTTTATAAAAAGAAATAACTTTAAATTGAATGCTAATTAAAAATACAATCAAAATTAACAAAATGAGTGAATAATAAGAAATTAGTGAGTTAACATTAATTATAGAGGTTAGAAAAGTTGTATTCAGGAATTTTCCGATAAAACCACCATTACCATTAATATATAGATCAAAGGCAGTTGGATAAAAAAAAGAAAAAAATAATGACCCAAGTAAAGAGTAAATTATAGTATAAAAAATACTTTCTATTATTATGAAAATTTTTTTGTTTAAAATAATATTTATTCCAGAAATTATGAGACTGAAGGGAAATAGTAAGGCAATTAACCCAAAAGACTGAAAGAAAAGATCAGCTGTAAAACTACCACGAAAAGCAAGCAAATTTTTGATTTCTGTATTATCTGGGAAAATAAAATTTGGATCATCGGGGGAAAAACTAGCTAATGATATTAGCAATAAAACTCCTGTTATTATGACACTCAAGCCTAAAATCTCAATAACTCTATATACCCCAAAGTTAATAGTATTATTCGCTAGTTTTTTAAATTCCATAAATTAATTAATCAGATTAATCACTTTGTATCATCTAATTTTTATTGTTAAAATTAAAAATTATTATGAAAGTATGTATTATAGGAGATGGATTAACCAGTCTATCTTTGGCTAAAAATCTTATAAATAAAAAAATAAATGTACACATTTACCATAAAAATAAAATTCAAAAATTAACACAAAGTAGAACTATCGGTATATCAAAAAATAATTTAAAATTTTTTGAAAAGGAAATCCACGAAATTCCTAAGCAAAATTGTTGGGAAATAAAAAAAATTGAAATTTATTCTGAAAAAATTAAAAATGATAATTTATTAAATTTTGAAAATAAAAAAGATGATTTATTTTATATGATTAAAAATGATGAACTTTATGAAACATTAAAAAGAAAAGTATTCAAGAGCAAGCTTTTTAAAAGCATGATAATAAAAAGAACCTTTAATGAAGAACAACTAAATAAAAGAAACTATGATTTAATAATTAATTGTGACTCAAATAATTTTTTAGCTAAAAAATACTTTGCTAAAAAAATAGAAAAAAATTATTATAATATCGCATACACCACAATTCTTAAGCATGAGAAAATAGAAAACAATACGGCAGTTCAAATCTTTACAAAATTTGGTCCTATTGCATTTTTGCCAATTTCAAAAAATGAAACTTCAGTTGTGTGCTCACTAGATACTAAGAAAATAAAATTTAATAATAATGATGTTGTAGAATTAATAAATAAAAATAATCCAAAATATCAAATAAAAGAAATTTTTAGGTTAAATAGCTTTAAGCTAAGTTCATCTAATTTGAGAAATTATTATTATAAAAATATTTTATCATTTGGAGATTCATTACACAGAATACACCCATTGGCAGGACAGGGTTTTAATATGACTATTAGGGATATAAAAATTTTGGCCAAAATCATTCAAAATAAAATTGAATTAGGTTTACATTTAGATAATTCAATTTTAATTGATTTTCAAAAACAAACTAAAAATAACAATTTTATATTTTCACATGGAATAGATTTTATTTATGAATTTTTTAATCTCGAAAAGAAATTAAAAGGTAAAAACTTGATCAAGATCATAAAGATTATTGGGAAAAATAAAAATTTTAATAACTTTTTAATGAAATTTGCGGATAGAGGTATGAGTTTTTGATTTACTGAATAGTCGTATTATCAAAGTTATCGTAATTATAAGTAGTTAAAATTTCTGCAATCTTATTTTTTCTTATCTCTAAATTTTCGCTTTCCAACAAGATTTGTTTTTCCTCCAAAGAAAATGGTGATGCCATAGCAAGAGCATTTATGGTTTCGTTTAAATCTTGTTTTTCTAATGATTTCCAGTTGATTATATAACCTTTTTTTTCAAATAAAGATTTTAAGTCTTTAAAAATTAACTCAAGATCAGAAAATTTTAATTTTTTTTTTTGAATAGTTAAATCATTTTTGTAATTATCAAATGTTACCTCACATGTTCGATAAGATTTGTTACTTGGAATCTCCTTAATTATTTTAAAACGCGTTAAACCATTGAGATTAATTAAGTATCTTCCATCAGATGTATCTTTAAAATTAGTAATTTTTCCTAGGCAACCAACATCATGGAGGTTAGGAATATCATCGATGTTATTGTTTTTTGGCTGTATTAAACCTATCATTTTATTATTATTCATAGAGTCATCGATCATGGCTTTATATCTGGGTTCAAATATATTTAAGGGAATGGAAGTCTTTGGAAACAAAATAAGATTCGATAACGGAAAAATAGGAATAACATTTGGAAGCTCAATCATTTTTATATATATTTAATAGTATTTAAATAAGGTATTTGCAATGATGAATAACGCAGACGAAAAAATAAAAAAAGCATTTAAACTGTATAATGAGAAGAAATTTGAAGAGTCAAAGATTATTTTTCTAAATCTTATTAAAAACACCGAATTTGATAAAAGAATACATTTCATGTTATATGAAATTTATTTCAAATTAAATGATCTTAAAAATGCCAAGAAATACTTAATAGATTTTATAGAACATGATAATAAAAATCATATTGCACTGAATACATTAGCAAATTTATATTTGAAAGAAGGGGCTATTAAGCACGCAGAAAAAAATTATTTAAAAGCGATAAATATAAAAAAGGACTATTTAACAGCAATTACCAATCTAGCTGTTCTTTATGAAGGAATTGGAGATAAAGATAATGCAGAAAAGTATTATTTAGATGGGATTAATTTATCACCAGATGATTTATCCATTTATTATAATTTAAGCAAAATTAAACCAGATTTTATAGATAAGAAAAAAATTGAGCATATATCTCAAATCCTGAAATCAGAAAAGCTAGAACCATTTAACATGGCAGCAGGTTTTTTTTTATTAGCAGAACACAGTAGAAAAAAAAAAAATATCAAGGAGGAAATTAGAAATTTAGAGCTAGCACATAAGTATGCCTTTAAAGATAGAATAAATATTAAGCAACAATCAAGAAATCATTGGTTAGATGTTATGCCAAAAAATTATAATACTTTGAACTTTATATTACAGCATGAAAAAAATTTTTTAAGTTATAAGGAAACCAATAAATTTGAAAATCAATTTAATCAAAAATTTAGAGATTTAGAACCAATATTTATCATTGGGCTTCCAAGATCAGGTTCAACAGTTGTAGAGGCAATTTTATCCTCAGGAAAAAAAAAAATTTTAAATCTTGGTGAAACTAACTTGATAAATTGGTCAGTTATTAGCACTCCAAAAAAAAATGTGTCATCATTAAACGGTAGATTAATCGGCAGTAAACTTGAAATTGCACTAGACAATTTGGGGGTATTTAACTTAGAAAATAATATTTTTATAGAAAAATCCCTAGAAAATTTTTTTTATATTCAAATAATTTTAAAAATTTTTCCTAAAGCAAAATTTATTAATACCTGTAGAAATACAAAAGATAATATTTTAGCAATTTTTCAACAATTTTTGTCTAAAATTTCTTGGTCTCATTCACTAGAAGATATTTTAGAATATACAAACAATTATTTAAAAATAATCAAATTTTTTAAAAAAAAATATCCAAAACAAATATTATCTGTAAAACTTGAGGAACTGACTTTAAATAAAGAAGAAGTAGCAAAAAATATTTATGAATTTTGTGGATTAGAGTGGGATAAAAAAGCCTTAGAATTTTATAAAAGAAAAGATCTATTTACATCTACAGCAAGCAATCTTCAAATTAGAAATGACATATATAGCTATGATAAAAATAAATATAGGCCCTATTATTACCTACTAAAAAGTTTTCAGGACAAATATGAATGGCTTAATCAATAATTAATTATTGCTTGAATTATAAAAAACGTCTACTTATACTATTTTATAAGCGGGTCTAGCTCATTGGTAGAGCGAATCGTTGCCAACGATTAGGTAGAGGGTTCGATTCCCTTGACCCGCTCCAAAATTTTAAAACATATTATTAAATGAATGATTTACTTAATAAAAAATGTGTACCATGTGAAGGTGGAATTTTACCTTTTGATATCAGTGAAATTCACAAATATCAAAAAAAAGTTGATGGTTGGGACGTAAAAAAAAATATAAAAGAAATATATTTTTTAGAGAAAAATTTTTTTTTTAAAAATTTTATTAACAGTCAAAAATTTATAAATAAAGTTGGTGAAATATCTGAAAATGAAAATCATCATCCAGATATTTCATTTGGTTGGGGGTATGCTAAAATTATAATTACCACTCACGCCATAGAAGGACTGTCAGAAAATGATTTTATTTTAGCAGCTAAAATTGATCAAATTTTTAATGTCTAAAATGTCTTGTTTTAGAAAAAACTAAAATAGTACCAGTTTGGTTAGCAAATTTTATTATCTCTTTATCTCTAATTGATCCAGAAGGCTGTATTACAGCTGAAACCCCAGACTGTACTAATTTTTCAATACCATCTACAAATGGAAAAAATGCATCAGAAGCTGCTACAACATCTTCTTTTAAGTTTTGAAATTTATTCATTTTATCTATAGCAATTTGACAGCTATCAAGTCTACTAGGTTGACCTGAACCAATACCAATGGTTGCTTCTTGACTAGCAAGCACAATTGCATTGGATTTTACGTATCTACAAACATTGAATGCAAAAATTAAATTTTTTAATTGGGATTTATTTGGTTTTTGTTTTGAAACGACTTTAAAATCTTTAAGTTCAAATACTTTTAAATCTTCAGATTGTGTTAAAATAGATTCATTAACGGAGCCGAATTTTATTAAATCTTTCATTATAAACTGTGTTGCATCAATAATTCTTATATTTTTTTTCTTTTTCAAAACTTTTAAGGCATCAGTTTCAAAACCATTTGCAATAATAACCTCTAAGAAAATTTTATTAAGCTCTATTGCTAGAGCCTTACTTATTTTAAAATTACATGAAACTATTCCACCAAAAGCACTAACTGGATCAGAAGCAAGAGCCAACTTGTAACTTTTTAAATCATCTTTATTGATTGAAACCCCACAAGGATTGGCATGTTTAAGAATAACTGTCCCAGTGTTTTTAGGTAGGGACTTCGATATTGTTAATGCAGAAAAAATATCGTTATAATTATTGTAACTTAATTGTTTACCGTGAATTTGTTGAATATTAAGATTTTGAGTTTTAGAATAAATAGCAGCTTCTTGATGTGGATTTTCTCCATATCTTAATTTTTCAATTAAGTTTCCATAAATGATTTTTTTTTTAGGAAAATTATTTTTTTTAATTTTATTAAAATAGTTTGAAATTACCGCATCGTAATAAGCTGTTTCAGAAAAAGCCTCTAAAGACATTTTTTCTCTAAACTCAATAGATGTTGAT
>Ga0308004_10001344_pt1 | contig 10877 bp, 12 predicted proteins | sample Neamet38_FD_203156 | JGI IMG/M metagenome (GOLD analysis project Ga0308004, IMG submission 203156) | Marine microbial communities from water near the shore, Antarctic Ocean - #38 | ecosystem: Environmental > Aquatic > Marine > Unclassified | place: Southern Ocean | collected 2014-06-06 | reverse complement strand
CTAATTTATGTAGATCATCAATTTTTTCAGTTAAAACTGTTCTTGCTCTTTCATAACCTTTATCTACAATTTTTCTAATTTCTGAGTCTACTTTTTTTGAAGTTTCTTCAGACATATTTTGAGTTCTTGCAACAGATCTGCCCAAAAATACCTCCTCTTCATTTGATCCATAAGCAACTGGTCCCAATTCTTTGCTAAGGCCAGCTTGCATTACCATGGCTCTTGCTCTTTGAGTCGCTTGTTCAATATCACTGGAAGCACCAGTTGTAACTTTATCTTCACCAAATATAATTTCTTCTGCTACTCTTCCACCCATAGCTATAGCTAATTGAGCATGAAGTTGTTCTCTTGTTTGAGATAGTTGATCTCTTTCTGGGAGCTGCATAACCATTCCTAAGGCTCGACCCCTTGGAATAATTGTTGCTTTATGAATTGGATGTGCGGCGTCTTCATTAATAGTTACTATTGCATGTCCTGCCTCATGATAAGCTGTTAAAGTTTTTTCTTCTTCTGTCATAACCATAGATCTTCTTTCTGCACCCATCATTACTTTATCTCTAGCCTCCTCAAATTCAGTTAGAGTTACTATTCTTTTATTTTTTCTTGCAGCAAGTAATGCTGCTTCATTAACTATATTCGCTAAATCTGCACCTGAAAAACCTGGCGTTCCTCTTGCTACAGTTCTTAAATTTACATCTGGTGCCATTTTTATTTTTTTAACATGTACTTTTAAAATTTTTTCTCTTCCAATAATATCTGGAAGGCCAACAACTATTTGTCTATCGAATCTACCTGGTCTCAGTAAAGCTGGATCTAATACGTCAGGTCTATTTGTTGCTGCAATAATTATCACTCCTTCATTAGTTTCAAAACCATCCATCTCAACTAATAATTGGTTTAAAGTTTGTTCTCTTTCATCATTTCCACCACCTAAACCAGCACCCCTGCTTCTTCCAACCGCATCTATTTCATCAATAAAAATAATACAAGGCGAATTTTTTTTACCTTGCTCAAACATATCTCTAACTCTTGAGGCTCCAACACCAACAAACATTTCAACAAAATCTGAACCTGATATAGTGAAAAATGGGACACCCGCCTCACCTGCTATAGCTCTAGCAAGTAAAGTTTTACCTGTTCCAGGTTGACCAACCAACAAGCATCCTCTTGGTATCTTTCCACCAAGTCTACTAAATTTTTTTGGGTCTTTTAGAAATTGAACAACTTCCTCAACTTCTTCTTTTGCTTCTTCAATGCCAGCAACATCGTCAAATGTTACCTTGCCTTTTAATTCGTTCATCAATTTAGCTTTTGATTTACCAAAACCCATTGCTCCACCTTTTCCACCTTGCATTTGTCTCATAAAAAAAATCCAGACAGCAATTAATAACAGCATCGGAAACCATGATAATAAAACTCCAAAAAGTGATGGCATTTTGTCTTCAAGAGGAGCAGCTGAAATGCTCACACCTTTGCTAGATAATTTTTCAATTAAGTTTGGATAATTTGGTGAGTATGTTGAAAAAGAATTTCCATTAGCAAGTACACCTCTTATCTTGTTACCTTGTATATCTACTTTTACAACTCCGCCATTATCAACCTCTGTTAAGAATTCTGAAAATATGATTGAATTATTCTTACCCACATTCTCTTGAGGATTTTTAAACATATTATAGAGACCGATTGTTAAAAAAACAATTGCAGCCCACATCGCTAGATTCTTTATATTCATACCCTTAAGATAATAATTTTTATGGATTAAACAAGTGTCAAATTGCTACAAAATTTATACTTAATGCTAATTTTCTTTAGATATTAATATGGTTTCATTTACCCTGTCAATAAAACACCCTCCTAGAGTAACTTTTGAAAATGATTTAATATTAATTCCTTCAATTAGCTCATTGATACTTTTTCCTCTAACTGGATAATATTTTTTTCCTAACTTTTGTATAATTCTTGTTAAAGATCTAAAGATTATTTCATGAGATTGATCAAAGAAATTTTGATTTAGAACATAAATATTTTTTTTATTCAAGAAAATTGAATTTTGTTTTAAGTTTCTGTCTACATAAAATTTAATTGATGTATCTGAATCTTTTAGGTTATTGATAGTCAGTTTTAGTTTTTCTGTATCTAGGCCTTCTTTTTCAAGTGAGTATAGTAAGTTTCTAATTCTAGTTCTTTTATAATCTTCATTAAAATTCGATGGATCTTTAACAAAAAAATTAAATAATTCTTTAGAAATATGGAGTAAATCTTTTTTTTGTATATCTAATAATGGCCTTAAAATATTTAAGTTTTGATTTTTATATTTTGTATTTTTATCAAATGAAATCAATCCCTTCAACCCACTACCTCTAACTATTCTAATTAAAAAGTTTTCAAATACATCATTTAAATGATGTCCTAATAATAAATATTTAATATTGTTTTTTTTACATTCATTTGCCAATAAGGAATATCTCTTGTCTCTAGCTGTAGCTTGAATATTTGTAGAAGGTTTTTTCCCATTCCAATTTAAAATTGTACATTGAATATCAATTTTTTTTAAAACTTTTTTTACAGTCTTGGCCTCCAGTGAAGATTCTTTTCGAAGTTTGTGATTAACTATATAATATTTAACTTTTATATTGTGTTTTAATGAATAACATTTAGTCAAGTAAGCTAATGCCAAACTATCTGGCCCCCCTGAAACAGCTACTGCTAAGTCTTCTTTAACTTTTAATGAAGATGAAAATTCATTGTAAACTTTAGATATCTTTTTTTGATTTAGTTGGCTAAAAATTACTTTATGTTTTTTGTTTTGAACAATCATATTTCTTAGATTCAAATTTAGCTCTTTGAAGTGTTGATTGATCTGTTTTGGGGTATTCTTTTTCAACTCCTTCAATCATCTTACATCCTTGCTCTTTCTCTCCTATTTGAACCATTGATACACCAAGTTTTAACAAATTTATAGGAGCCTTCTCACCTTTAGGATATTTTTGATATCCTTCAAGATATGCAGTAGCAGCGTCGGTATAAAGCTGTCTAATTCTAAATGTTTCTGCGTACCAATACTGGGCATTACCAGCAAGCTTGTGCTCTGAATTGACTATTACAAATTCTCTAAAAGCTCTTTCTGCTGTGCTATAATCACCAACTTGCAAAAAACTATAGGCAAATTCGTATTGTTTTTCTGGTGTTTCATTTGGAAGTATACTTTGTTCTCTCTCAACTGTTTCAGTCACTATTGATAGCGTAGTATCTACTGATTGTATATTTTGAGTTGTTTCATTGCTTTCTGTATCTTTGTATGAAACTGAACCTAAATCTTGTGGTTGTGAAGATCCAGGTAAAATTTTTTCTGATTGTTCTTTTGCTTTAGAGCTTAATTTTTGATTAAACTCTCCAGTAGATATGAAATTTTCAATATCTTGAAATCTTATTTGATTATCGGCTTGTACTTTTGAAATTCTACTAGATAATTTGTCTAGTTTAAAATTTATTTCTTCAAATTTATTTGTAAGTTCTTGAAATTGATTTTCAATGTCTGATAATTTCAACAAATGTCTTGTCAGAACATCTTCAGAATTTTCATTAAAAGAATTTTTTTTGTTTAAAATTTCTGCATTAAGAGATCCTGAATAAACTGCTTTTTCAAGAGTTTTTAAATCTTTTTGCAGTAAATCTAAAATTTCATTTATATTATGATTATCTGCAAAAGAAATGTTGCTGAATAAAGTGAATATAAATACTATTTTTACCTGAATTATCTTTTTATAATTAAACATAATATGATGAGTAATAATTATAATGATGGCAAAAAAAAGACCCTAACATTTTCATATGAAAGGGCCTTTTCTTAATTAGTTTGACTAGTTAGCTTTAACTGTAACTGATCTTCTATTTTTTGACCAAGCTAAAGGGTTGGATCCTGAATCTACAGGTCTTTCCTTACCATAACTTAATACGGAAATTCTGTCTGAAGAAATTCCATAAGTCATCAAATAATCTTTAGCTGAATTAGCTCTTCTTTCACCTAATGCTAAGTTGTACTCTCTTGTACCTCTTTCATCAGCATGACCTTCTAATACAACATTTATATTTGAATTTTTTCTTAACCATGCGGCTTGCTTTCTTAAAGTTTCTCTTGAAGCGGTTGTAAGTACCGTCTCATTAGTGGCAAAGAAAACTCTATCTGGAACACCAGAAGCTAAGTATTCAACTGAATCAGATCCAGTATAAACATCACCTTGAAGCTGCCCTGTTGTTTTTTTTTGTGTTGCACAAGCTGTTAATACCAAACTTGCTAACACTATTAAAAATCCATTTTTAAAAATTTTACTTAAGTTCATTATTGCTCCTTAATCCTTAATTGAATTACTTACTTTTTCACAAGTAACTAGATGTTTCAAGCTAAAAAATCAAGTAATTTAACATTTAATTACCTAATAAAGATGACCAAGATGGGTCTGATGCGTCTGTTTTGGTTTCAACCATCTTCTCATTATATCCCGTCAAGTCAATAGACCATAATTTAGCTGAAAAGCCCTCTCCTTTAGAGTTGGTCTTAGTTTCTCTATAAAAAATCAGAACTCTGCCATTAGGAGACCAAGACGGTGCTTCTTGGTAAAAATTTTCTGTTAATAATCTTTCCCCAGTTCCATCAGCTCTCATTACTCCAATATAAAATTTACCTTTATGCAGCTTTGTAAAAGCAATTAAATCTCCCCTTGGTGACCAGACTGGTGTTCCGTACAAACCATTTCCAAATGAAATTCTTTTTACATTATTTCCATTACTGTTCATTACATAAATCTGTTGGTATCCACTTCTATCCGAGTTAAAAGTAATATATCTTCCATCTGGTGAATATGATGGAGATGTATCAATAGATGGATGATTAGTAATTCTTTCAACAATTCTGTTTTCAAGGTCCATTGTATAAATATCTGAATTGCCATCTTTAGCAAAACTCATTATAATTTTTTTTCCATCAGGGGAAAATCTTGGAGCAAATGTCATTCCAGGAAAGTCTCCAACAACTTCCTGAATGCCTGTTTCTATATCAAGTAAATAAACCCTAGGTAAATTTCTAAAATAAGAAAGATATGTAACCATCTGATTAGTTGGGCTAAACCTTGGTGTCAAAACCAACTCATTACCAAGTGTTAAAAATTTATTATTAAAACCATCCTGATCCATAATTGCTAATTTTTTTACTCTATTGGTTTTTGGACCTTTCTCAGAAACATAAATTATTCTAGTATCAAAATAACCTGCTTCACCTGTTAAGCGTTCATAAACTTTATCTGATATTATGTGGCCTACTCTCCTCCAGTTATTTGGAACTGTTGTAAATGCAAGTGCCATCATTTCTTTTCCTGCTAAAATATCCCACAACCTAAATTCAACTCTTAACTTTTCATCTACAAATGTAACCTTACCTGTTATTAAAGCTTGAGCCTTTATTAAGTTCCAATCTTCAAACCTTGGTTTTAAATTTGCGATATCAGGCTTTTGAAGAAATGCATCTTTATCAAGAGGATTAAATAAACCAGTTTGCTTTAAATTATTTTCAACTATAATTGATATTTCTAATCCGATATTTTCTTTTTTTAAAATTTTTCTAAAACTATCTTTTGATTTTTCATCTATGGATAGAGGAGAAACTGCAACAGGGAGTGGGCTTAGATTTCCCCTTGTAATATCAACCTCAATTAAAGCAAAGACTTTAATGGGCATTAAAATTAAAAATAAAAATAAAATTAAATATCTAAATAGCATTTTATCCTTGTAACATTTCTCTTGCATTAAAGTTTAATATCATATTTTTCCACCTTTCGTAACCAGTTGTTGGCACTCTTAATGGATTACATAGCTGTATTGCCCTTCTTACACTATCCGCCAATGTTCTAAATTTTTCTTTTCCTGGTGTGTTCATTTTTACGTGATCAAGCATTTCCATCTTTTCAATGGTTCCATCTGGTTTTAATTGTAATTTAATTCTTACTAATAAATCATCTGACAATGGCAGTCCTAACGGAATGCTCCAACATCCAAAAATTTGAGCTTTTAAAGCATCTTCTTCACTTAGCGATAATCCAACAAAATCAATATTTTTATCCTGATCTTGAGTTACTTTATCTAATTTTTTATTTGTCTCAGCACTTTCAACTTTTGATTTATCAATTAATGCGGCAATACTATTTAAGTCAAATAGCTCTTTTTTTTCAAATTCCGAAACTTGCTTAACTTCTGTCTCTACTTTTTCAGGATTTTGTTTTTCTTTTTTGATTTCTTTAATTTTTTTAACTTTTTCATCGGGTAATGGGACTGCGTCTGGTTTATCTTTTTTAACTATTTTGGGTGGAGCTTGCTCAGAAGCTAATTTTTTTTCTTTTTCTTTAACTTTTTCAATTATTTTTTTTGCCTTAGGTGCAAAGGGAATGTTGGTTTTGTCTGTGATCTGAATAAGCTCAACTGAAACAATCGGTGGAATATCAATTGGTTTTTTGGCAAGAAATGGTAAGCTCATGGCTGTAATTATAACTAGAAAGATATGAAGCCCAAAAGAAATAGTAATATTTCTGTTCACTTTACTATCTCTCTTTATATGGCTCAGAAATTAATGCCACTTTTGTAAACCCTGAACCAGACAACATTCCCATTATTTCTAAAACTCGACCATAATTTATTGATTTATCTCCTCGAACATAAATTCTAGTATCTGTTCTATTTTTAGAAACAGCCAAAATTTTTGCTATTATCTTGTCGTATTCAACTTTAGATTCTTGAATAAATATTTCTCCTTTAGAGTTAATAGTTAAAGTCAGTGGTTCAAGTTCTTCAGGCAGCGAATCTGCAGAACTTTCTGGCAAGTCAACTTGAACACCAACCGTCAATAAAGGTGCGGTTACCATAAAGATAATTAGTAATACCAACATTACATCCACAAAGGGTGTAACATTTATTTCACTCATGGGTTCTTTTGATGAACGGTTGAGTTTAAAGGCCATTTTAAATTATTGATAAAAATCTTTTAGAAAAATTTTCTAATTTTTGTATATATTTTTTAGAGTCGTTATTAAATTTATTGTAAGAGACAACCGCTGGGATCGCTGCTAATAACCCTAGTGCAGTTGCAAATAAAGCTTCTGCAATACCTGGTGCTACAATTGCTAAGCTTGTATTTCTTGAAATTGCAATCGACTGAAATGAATTCATAATACCCCAAACAGTTCCAAACAATCCAATAAAAGGGGCAGTTGACCCAACTGTTGCTAAAAATGTAAAGCCTTTATCAATTTTTGACATTTGTTTTTCAATATTAGCTTCAAGTATACCGTTCATTCTCTCATTGAGATTAGATTTATTTTTTGTCTTTAATAAAGTTTGCATTGAATCTTTGAATAATAAAGCCATAGGGTTTTCTAAATTTACTGGCAAACTATTGTAAAAAGTTTCTGCTGATTTTGATTTCCAGAACTTTTCCTCAAACTCTTCAGATTCTGAATTGATTCTTTTAAATAACTTAAATTTTTCAATGATGATTGCCCATGAATAAATGGAACAACCAATCAGCATAAGTATTACAGACTTTACAATAAAATCAGCTCGAATAAATAAACTCCACAATGAAAAATCAGTATTTGACGCAAGTCCTACTGCTTGAGATGTAATATCAGCTTCCATAATTATGATTTCACACTTAAATGTGTCATGAATTTGGCTTTATTGGGTTTAATTTATTGCTCTAATTTATAGGTTTCGTAGTAAAAACTAGCAATTAAGATTGCATCAGCCTTATTAGAATCTTTTTTTCTTGATAATTCCGATGAAAAGTAGGGAAACACCTCTATCGCTTTAGTTCTGCTAGCATCTTTTTCAGAATTGATCAGATTAAAATATTTTTTCCACTTTACCGGTCTCACAAAATACATTGGTAATTGCATTGCAGAGCATATGCCCTTTAAAATTCCAAATGATTGACCAAAATTAAACATACTGGTTACTCCCTGACCAGGCATGGCTGAAACTTGCTCTATTACAACTTTAATCTCTTCTTTTTTTAAACCTTTAATCTTTAGGGAGATTTCATGAAAGATTTGTGCACCATTCACCTGTTTTTTATTTTTTTTTCCTTCAGTCATATTTGGCATTTCAAATACATCAATTATTTTTCCATCTTGAAAGAAGCAAATAGAACCTGTTATGCCTGGATCAATTCCAATTATAAGCATTAATTATTTCCAAAATTTATATTTGAATAAACATTCTGGACATCGTCGTCATCTTCAAGATTTTCTAAAAACTCAATTGCAGCTTCCACCCTATCTTTTGCAACATCAACATTATTTAAGGGTACCCACTCAATTTCAGTAGAAATAAAATTTGCAATTGTTTTTTCTAAATTTCTTTTTACATTATAAATTTCATTCATTGCACATTGAATCTCATGATAATCACCGTCTGAAATACATTCATCAGCTCCCGATTCAATTGCAAGTTCAAGTATTTGTTCGTCAGATATTTCTTTTTTATTAATCTTAATAATGCCCCGTTGATTAAAATTATGTGATGCTGAGCCTTGCGTTCCTAGATTTCCACCACTTTTCACAAATATAGTTCTAATATTAGATGCAGTTCTATTTTTATTATCAGTTAATGCTTCTACAATCACAGCTATCTTGTCTGGACCAAATCCTTCATACCTCAAATTTTCATAATTAGCTTCAGTATTAGCGGATGATTTAGCAATAGCTCTTTCAATATTATCTTTTGGCATGTTGGCTGACTTTGCAGCCTGAATTGCAGATCTAAGTCTTGGATTCATGTCAGGATCTTTGTCACCTAATTTTGCTGCTACACTAATTTCTTTTGATAATTTTGAAAATATTTTAGATCTTTGCTTATCAGCCTTACCTTTGGAATGTTTTATACTTGCCCACTTTGAGTGACCTGACATAATAATTAATGAGAATTTTTTAATCCCCCTCCATATATAAAATTTTCTATGTTTTTTGCTAATCCTGTTTCTACATCACATTCTACAATCACACCACATAAACTAGCTTCTCCAATTGCTGGGAAATGTTTTGTAGATTTTTTTTTTAAAAATCTGTTAATTGAATTATCTTTATTCATTCCAATAACAGAGTCGTAGTCACCACACATTCCAGCATCTGTCTGATAAGCAGTGCCTCCTCTTAACACTCTTGCATCGTTTGTAGGTATATGCGTGTGAGTACCAACGACTAACGAGGCTTTTCCATCAAAAAAATGCCCCATGGCTGACTTTTCACTTGTTATTTCTCCATGAAAATCAACTAATAGAAAATCATAATCTTCTTTTAATTTATATTTTTTCATAAATTTTTCAGCAGCTTCAAATACATCTTCACATTTTTTCATAAAAACATTTCCCATAAGGTTAAGTACGCCAACTTTCATGTCATTTTTAGCTATAAATATTCCAAAGCCTTTACCTGGGGATGGTTCAAACAAATTTTTAGGTCTTAGAAGTCTACTTTCTTTTTCAATATGGGACATTATTTCTTTTTGATCCCACACATGATTTCCTGTTGTAATCACATCTACACCACAATTAAAAAAATCTTTACATATTTCTTCTGTAAGACCAGTACCAGAGTCAGCTGCATTTTCACCATTAACAACTACGAAGTCAATCTTTTTATCTTTTATTTTTGAAAGCAGGTTCTTCAAAACCATCGAACGTCCTGAAATACCAACTACATCACCTAAAAAAAGTATTTTCATTTCATAATATATTTATTTGTTACAATATAATCCAATTTTTGATCATACATATTAATAGGCACTTCATCAATTTTTTGAACTGAAAGAGCTAAGCCTATCTTTATAATTTTTTTCTTTTTTGAAAGTTTTTTAATTAATCGATCATAATATCCACCACCATATCCAAGTCTGTTTAAATTTTTGTCAAATGCAACTAAAGGAACCAATATAACATCTGGGCAAACTATGCTTTGAGTTTGTGGTTCAGGTATTCCATATTTGTTTATTTTTAATGAATCAGAAAATGACCATTTATAAAAATTAATCTGAAAATTTTTCTCAATCACTGGTAAGGAAATATGAAATTTATTTTTTTCAAATTTTTTTAATAATTCTAAATCATCAACTTCAAAATTTACGGGATAGTATCCACCTATAATTTTTTTAGTTATTTTTTCTTTTTTAAAAATTTTTACAATTTGATTAAAATCAATTTGAATATTTTTTTTATTACTTTTTTCTCTAATCTTAAGAATTTTCTTTCTTAATTTAGATTTTAGCACAAATCTACTGAACTTGGTTTTCTAAATTTGCTTTTTCAATAAAGCTTTCAATTTCAACTGTGGTTTCTTCAATGATTTTCCCATAATCTTCTTTATTTTTTTCTATTTCTTTTTTGAAGTCTTCATGATCTTGGGATAATCGTTTCATCTCTTCTTCTTTTTTATCTCTATAGTCGTAAACTAAAGATTTTAACTCTCTAAATTTACCTGATAGATTCTTTAATTCAATTTTCTTTTGTTCCACTTTTTTTTTAGTTTCAAAATATTCATCAATTATCTGAACTGAGGTAATTAATAAAAGTTTATTCTCACCTATATTTCCAAGATCATTTTTTAGATCATTAAATTTTTGATTAATATGAGTTAACAATTCTTCTAAATGCTCCTCTTGTCCATCGTCGCAAGATAGAAGAAAGTCTTTTCCATTAAATTTAATATTTACATTTGCCATTTGTCTAATTCTTCCAGTAAAGTATCTGTTTCTTGATTTAATTCATCTATTTTTTCTGAAAATTCTGTCTCTTTCTTTTGTTCATCTGTTTTTTTCTGATTAATATCCTCTAATTTTTG
>Ga0308004_10001341_pt1 | contig 10906 bp, 5 predicted proteins | sample Neamet38_FD_203156 | JGI IMG/M metagenome (GOLD analysis project Ga0308004, IMG submission 203156) | Marine microbial communities from water near the shore, Antarctic Ocean - #38 | ecosystem: Environmental > Aquatic > Marine > Unclassified | place: Southern Ocean | collected 2014-06-06 | reverse complement strand
AATTAAAAAGTATTCTAAAAAATAATACTCTGAAAAAAACTCTTTTACTTAATAAGAGATTAAGAAATCTTTTCAAAGTAAATTTAGAAATTTGGAGAAAGACATCACTTTACCAGAAAGGTTTTTTTGGAGTTTTATATCTGTTTTCGCCAGAATTAACTTAGTTAAACTAATTGTTCTTTTCTAACCATTCATTTTAAATCATGAATAGAATTTACTTATTTCTGTTATTTTTTTCATCTTTTTCTTTCGGGCAGGATTTAATTTGGAAATCATACGTTGGTCCTAATGGAGATAGGACTTTTGAAATTGCATTCTACTCTGATGGATCAATATGGACTCAAGGAGTAGAGTTTAACTATATTAGAAATGGAAAAAAATCAACAGTTTTAAAAAGCATAGATGGGATAAGATCTCTATCCGATGATATGTTTTATGTTTTAAAAACTAAGCAAACTGTATTAAATGATATGTATGAAATTAAAAGTGGTAAATATTCGCCAGTTGAATTAAGAATTGACGGGGAGCCCAAAACATATTTTTTTACAAAATTTTCAATTAAAGAATTTAGAAAAGCTTTAAATAAATACTTAAAAAATCTAGAATAATGAAAAAGATAGTTCTTGTTTTAATAATACTGGTTTTTAACCTATCAAATGCTCAAAAACCAAGAGCAAGAGACTTGGGAGTGCCTTTTAACGGAATAACTGGAAAGAACAACTCTATAACTGACGTAAAAGGTGTTGAAGTAGGATATAGTACTATTATATCAAATAAGGGAAAAAATATTATTGGAAAAGGACCCGTAAGAACAGGGGTTACTGCTATATTTCCTAGAGGTAGATCAAAGAAGTTTAGCCCAGTATATGCAAACTGGTATAGTCTAAATGGAAATGGTGAAATGACAGGAACAACTTGGGTAACAGAATCAGGTTTTCTTGAAACTCCAATTATGATTACCAATACAAATAGTGTTGGTGTTGTAAGGGATGCAGTATTAAAATGGTATGTTGACACTGATTGGTATAAGGGTGAAGAATGGTGGTATACATACCCAGTTGTAGGTGAAACTTATGATGGTTTTTTAAATGACATATATGGTTTTCATGTCAAAGAAGAGAACGTCAGAGAAGCTATAAGTAATGCTTCAGGAGGTAGAATTGACGAGGGTAATGTTGGAGGTGGAACAGGGATGAGATGTTTAGGATTTAAAGGAGGAACAGGAACTTCCTCTAGAATTCTAAAAATTAATGATTCAAAGTATACTGTTGGTGTAATTGTTCAAGCAAACTTTGGAAGCAAAAAGAATTTAACAATATCGGGAGTACCTGTTGGTCTTGAATTAAAAGACACTTTAAATTTTGTTTATAATGGACCTCCAAAATCAAGAATGAACGAAGGAGACGGATCTATAATTGTTATACTAGCAACGGATGCTCCATTTTTACCCCATCAGTTAAAGAGAATCTCACAAAGAATCCCCCTAGGAATCGGACTAGTTGGTGGAAGGGGAAGTAATGGTTCTGGAGATATTTTCTTAGCATTTTCGACTGCAAATGAAAATGCTTTTGATCGAGATAATACTACAATAGTAAAAACTTTTTCAAATGATTTAATTACTCCTTTTTTTGAAGCAACAGTTCAAGTTGTTGAAGAGGCTATAATAAATGCTATGGTCGCAGCTGAAACCATGGAGGGAATTAATGGAAACAAAGTATATGCTCTTCCTCACGATTTACTTATTGACGTTTTGAAAAAATACAATCGTATTAAATAAATTTGATCAAAAACTCATGCTGATTTTATCACAAATAATTTATTATTTTGAATTATTTAGATCAGAGTATGGTGCACAAATATTTCTAGTAAAATAATCCAATATTATTAAACTTCAGTAAAAAATAAAAAATTGAGGAAGTTTGTAGAATTAATTTATTCATAAATTTTAAATTATTCGTATACAATAATTCTAATGAAATATATAAGTATCTCAATAACGTATATTATTTTAAATTAAATCTATAACTGTTGGTTAGATTTACAATTATCAAAAATATACTTCTAAAAATTACTTTAAAATATATATGTTATTAATTAGATTGTTTTTATTTTCATCTTGTTTATTTTACTTGAACAATTTATCGTCTCAGGATATAATAAATATTGAGAGTTCAGACTATGTAATAGTGCTTAAAGCAGATTCTCTTAAACGGTTACAACATATTTATTTTGGATCAAAAATGTCAAATCCTAATGAGTACGAAGCCATTAATAAACAGCTTGGATTTCAAGTAAAAGATGCTGGTGATTTACCTAATCATGTATATACTCCAAGTGGGACATGGAATACTGCAGAACCAGCTTTACAAATATTACATTCTGATGGAAATCCTTCAACAGAATTAGAATATGAAAATCATATTATAGAAAATTTTGAGAATGGGGTATATCTTACAACTATAACTTTAATAGACCCTATATACAAGACAGAGGTATTGTTGTTTTATAAAGTTTACCAAAAAGAAAATGTTTTTGAACAATGGTCAAGTATCAAAAATAATGAAGATCAAACAATCGAATTAAAAAAATATGCTTCTGCTAATTTATATTTAAGAAACAATGACTTTTTTCTTACACAATATCATGGAGCATGGGGGTCCGAAATGCAACCCGAAACTAGCCTTTTAACTTCAGGAATAAAAGTTTTAGACTCAAAGTTAGGGACTCGTTCTAATTTATATTCTCCACCAAACTTTATTTTATCTCTTGACGGTATTGCAAAAGAAGATTCAGGTAAAGTAATAATTGCTAGTCTTGCTTGGTCAGGGAACTATCGTTTTGATTTTGAAAAAGATAGATTCAATAATCTACGCTTGATAGCTGGTGCTAATAACTTTGCTTCCGAATATGAATTAGGTCCAAATCAAATCATGGAAACTCCTCACTTTATTTATACCTATTCAGAAAAAGGAAAGAGTCAGGCTAGTAAAAATATGCATCGTTGGAGTAGGAAATATAGAATTTATGATGGAGAAGGAGAGAGATTAACATTATTAAATAATTGGGAAGCTACCCAGTTTGATTTTAATGAAAAAAAAATAGTAAACTTATTAGATGACGCTAAAGAACTTGGAGTAGATTTATTTTTATTAGATGATGGCTGGTTTGGCAATAAATACCCACGTAATACTGATAATACTAGTCTTGGTGATTGGAAGGTTAATAAAAAAAAACTACCTAATGGTTTAGGTTACCTTATAAAAAAAGCTGAAAAAAAAGGGATTAAGTTTGGGGTTTGGATTGAACCAGAAATGGTTAATCCTAAAAGTGAGCTTTATGAAAATCATCTAGATTGGGTAATTCGACAACCCAAAAGAAAAGAATATTATTATCGCAATCAATTAGTATTAGACCTAACAAATCCAGAGGTTCAAGATCATGTTTTTGGTGTATTTGATAATCTTTTTATTGAAAATCCAAACATTAGTTATGTTAAATGGGATGCTAATTCAATCATATACAACGGGTATTCCGAATTTTTAGCAAGAAAAAAATTACCTCAATCACATCTTTACTTTGACTATGTTAAAGGTCTTTATAAAGTACTTGATAGAGTGCGAGTAAAATATCCTAAGATTCCTATAATGCTTTGCTCTGGAGGAGGAGGAAGAGTAGATTACGGTGCTTTGCAGTATTTTACAGAATTCTGGCCCAGTGACAATACCAATCCTTTAGATCGAATTTTTATGCATTGGGAATATTCACATTTCTATCCAGCTATTGCAATGAGTTCTCATGTCACCAATTGGAATAAAAAATCAAGTATTAAATTCCGTGTAGATGTAGCGTCTATCGGAAAATTAGGTTTTGATATTGCTTTAGATAAACTTAGTGAAGAGGAAAAAGAATTTTGTAAGCAAGCATTACTTAATTATAAGTCTTTCAGGAATATTATATGGTATGGTGATATTTATCGTTTACAAAATCCATATGAAAATCCTATTGCTAGTATTCAGTATGTCGATGATGATAAAAGCAGTTCTGTAGTTTTTTCCTTTCTTGTTAGTGATCGGTTTCAAAGTTTTTATTCTGTAGAACCAATACTCCTAAAGGGTTTGGATCCTAAAAAAATATACAGATTAGAAGAAGTAAATATTTTTCCTGGTAAAATCGCTAAAATAGATCAAGAAACAACTTATTCTGGTGAATATTTAATGAAGGTTGGTTTTAACCCATTAATTTCAGATAAGAGAAAAAGTGTTGTTGTTAAAATACATGAGATTAATTAATTTTGAAATTAAATAACAAACTCCATTATGGAAAAAGTGAAAAAATTTAATATCATATTCATATTCATATTTTATTCTTTATTATTTATATCATGCGAGACTTTTGAACAAAAAAAACTAATCCTTCCCTCTGTTTTTTCAAATCATATGGTTCTGCAACAAAAAGAAAAAGTTTCAATATGGGGAAAAGCTTTGGAAAATCAACAGGTAGAAATAAAAGGGAGTTGGGGCAGCATGGTTTTAACAACTGCAAATTCTAAAGGAGATTGGAAAGCATCTCTTGAAACTCCTTCTTTTGGAGGTCCATTTGAATTAAGTATAAGATCCAACGAACAAAATATTATTTTTTCAGATGTAATGATTGGAGAGGTTTGGTTAGCCTCAGGGCAGTCAAATATGGAATGGAATATTAATCAATCTGCTGATGGTAGAGGTATTGATAATAAAAATGAATATATATCAGCTAACTACCCAGAGATAAGAATGTTCAACCTTCCTCAAGAGTTATCAGGTAAATATCTTAAAGATAATAAATGGTTAATTTTAAATCCTGAAAATATTGAAAAAAGCATAGCAGGTGGACCTAATACCGGTATAAGTGCTACAGCATTTTTTTTCGCTATAAAACTATATAAAAAACTTAATGTTCCTATTGGAATTGTAAATAGTAGCTGGGGAGGAACAAGAGTAGAAGCTTGGACTAGTCACAAAAAACTAAATGAACTAATTCCAAATGATTTAGATATTGAAAAAAGACACCAATTCATTAATAATAAATCAAAACTAAAAGTATTTAACGATTCTATAGCTGAATTAAATAGTAAAATATTTGATATAAAAACAGTTCTTATTCCAGAGTTTGGTAATAAGGGTATGGAAGATTGGTTAGAACTAGACCTAGATGATGGTGAATTTTCAAAAAACAACTTTGATGATTCTTCTTGGGATTCTTGGTTGCCTAGAAACACTTCAAAAGAGTCAAGAAATTCTGGCAGTTTTGAAGCTGTATTGGAGAATTTTGAAGCTGTGTTAACTCATGAAAATGAAATTTTATCTGATGGAGTAATATGGTTTAGAACTAAGATTAAACTCGAAAATATTGAAAGTGATTATAATATGATTATTAAAGAAGGAATTGACGATCTGGATCAAACATATTTTAATGGTCAACTTATTGGAAGCACTATAGGCTGGGACATAGCAAGAAACTATAGGGTTCCAAAAGAAATATTGATAAAAGGTGAAAATACAATTGCAATAAGAGCTTTTGATGGAGGAGGCCCTGGTGGAATAAATGGGATTATAAAAGTCCAAAATTCTTTAAGTAGTCAGGCTATTCCTTTTAGTTCATTTAAATTTAAGCACCAAGCATTTATAGCCAATAAAAAATTATGGGTTCATAACTATTCGTTTGAAGATTTGATTAAAAATTCTTCCATGCTTCAAAAAAATATTAAACGTGAAATACTATTTAATAATCCAAATGAATATGGAATTTTATTTGACAGGATGATTTCTCCAATTTTGCCTTACGAAATTAAAGGAGCTATATGGTATCAGGGAGAGGCTAATGTTCCTAACTATCATGAATACCAAAAGTTTTTTTCTGGAATGATTGAAGACTGGAGAGAAAACTGGGGATATGATTTCCCATTTTATTATGCTCAATTAGCCCCATTCAAATATTCTAAAACCGAATTTTCACATAAATTAAGAGATGCACAAAGAAAAACGTTAGAGTCAACCTCTAAAACTGGAATGGCAATTCTTTTAGATATAGGTGAAGAAAATGATATTCATCCTCGTAATAAAAAAGACGTTGGAGATAGACTTGCGCTATTAGCACTTATGAATGACTATGGTTTTGATATAGTTTCTTCAGGACCACTATATAAAAGTCATCAAAATTTTTCTAAATATATTGAAGTTGATTTTAAGAGTAAAGGAACTGGACTTATTACTGAAGGAAACTTAAGTGGGTTTGAAATAGCGGGATTAAATGGGGTTTTTCATGAAGCATCTGCAAAGATTATAAACAATAAGGTGAGAGTTTCTTCAAAAAAAGTGACTAATCCTACCCAAGTTAGATACGGCTGGAAAAATTGGTTTAAAGGGACTCTATTCAATAAAGAGGGTTTACCTGCATCATCGTTTAGTAGCTCTAATTAATAATGATCAACCAATTGTTATAGCGGCTTCCATAAGAGTAAAGGCTTACAATAATGAAGTAGGGCAGCCAATAGATAAAAAACTAGTAACTCTTGTTTTACAAAACTTAAACTAAATAATTAAAAAAGTACACACAATAAAAATTATATAAATGACTCAAAAATCAACTAAGAATCTAGGATTATTATTTATCATGTTTTTTGCTTTCTTGTTTTTAGGGATGGCGCAACAAACAAGTAATAGATGGTCATTGGTTAGTGATGGTCATATCCAATGGAATGTAAAATCTGAAGATACTCATATGGATAATGTTGAGATGAGTGGTCTTCAGGTTTCTAGCATAGTTCATTATGGTGTTGAAAAAGGAATACTCAAGCAAAGAGTTCACTTGATATTTCCTATGTTACGAACAATTCCAAATGATACGCACGCTAGTTTAGCCCATGAAATCGACTTTGATGATTTGAGAAAAGTAAAGATCAACGGAAATTCAGTTATTGAATACCCATTCCAGTTTGAACATAAGGGTTTGTTGAGCTATAGGTCCAGTGCGACTGATGGTATTGAGATTGAGCACCAACTTTTTCCTTCAAAAGATCAACCAGTATTTATTGATAGAGTTAAAATATTAAATACAACTGATAAAAGTATCTCTATTGATATTCCAAAAATTGAGTATGAATATGAAACGGATAAAAAAAATGGTGTTTCGGGGGCATATAAAATTAAGATAACTTCAAGTAAGAAAGGATTTTATCAATTAAGTCCTAATGAGATATTTGAATATTCTTTGATTTATTCTGCAAGACTAAGTAATGCTATAGAGCCTTATATTTCTGGTGATTTTGAATTTAAAAAAAGAGAGAAACTAGTTAGTAAAACCTATTCTGATTTAGTTTTTGAATCTCCAGATAAAATTTTAAATAGCTTTTTTACATTTGCTAAGTTAAGAGCCGTAGAGAGTATTTTTAAAACTAAAGGAGGTCTTATGCATGCTCCTGGTGGTGGTCGATATTATGCAGCGATATGGGCTAATGATCAAGCGGAATATGCAAACCCATTTTTCCCTTTTTTAGGGAATATAGAAGGAAATGAGTCTGCTATTAATTCTTTTCGCCATTTTTCTCGATTTATAAATGATGAGTATAAACCTATTCCCTCTTCTATTATAGCAGAAGGAATTGATTTTTGGAATGGTGCAGGGGATCGTGGAGATATGGCAATGATTGCTTATGGTGCTGGTAGATTTGCCATGGCTTATGGTGATAAAAAGACAGCTAAAGAACTTTGGCCCTTAATTGAATGGTGCTTAGAATTTTGTAGAAGAAAAATTAATAAAGAGGGAGTAGTTGCCTCTGATTCTGATGAATTGGAAGGACGATTTGCAGCCGGAGATGCTAACTTAAATACATCTTCTTTATATTATGATGCGCTAATATCCGCATCTTTATTAGGAAATGAATTAAACAAGGATAAACAGCTATTAGATCAATATAAACTTCAAGCTACTGCAATTAAAAACACTATTGAGGAATATTTTGGAGCCGAAATGTCTGGTTATAAAACATATAAATATTTTAAAGAAAATTCACTTCTTCGAGCATGGATTGCAACTCCTTTGACTGTTGATATTTTTAATCGAAGTGAAGGAACGATTGATGCACTTTTTTCTGATAAGCTTTGGACTGAGGACGGGCTAGCCTCAAAAGCTGATACTGATCAACTATTGAAATCTATATTACCGTTTGTAGAGTTTACTGATTTACAAGGTTACGATGGAAATGATTTAGAATACATCACCAACCTTTTTAGGCATCCTGATTTAAAAAAAGATTCCTATAGCCAAACAAATTTTGATGATTCTAGTTGGGGAAAAGTAAAATTACCAGGAAGATTAGAAAAGTTATTTGAAGGAAAAGAACCATCTGATGGAATATATTGGTTTAGAAAAAAAGTGAATATTTCTAATATTGATAATGACTATGAATTAACTTTTGAGGATTCTATTGATGATGCAGCAAGAATATACTTTAATGGACAATCTATTGGAACTTCAATATGGAATACTGGAGCTAATAAATTTGTAATACCTAAATCTCTATTAATTAAAGGTCAGAATACTATTTCAATTAATTTATTAGATGGAGGAGGGCCTGGTGGTTTTTACGGAAAAATATTTTTGGATGACCTTTCTAACAAAAGAATTTCTCTTAACGACCAGTGGAGTTATAAATTTTTAGGATTTCTGGGAGATTACCGTTATTTCATCAAAGGAACTAAAAAAAGTAAAACTCTTTTAAACACAAAAGAAAAATTAAATTCTATTTTTTCTCAAAAAAAAGAAATCACTTTTTGGGATAGGGCTACTCTTTATGCATTTAGAGGTGCATTGGCAGCTGGGGAAACAAAACGTACAATGAAATATCTTAAAAAATATTCTGAAAGGAGACTATTAGGAGAACATGTTCCTTATCCAGTAGAAGCTTTTCCTGAGGGAAATCAAAGACAATTGTCTGCAGAAAGTGCACTCTATTGTAGAATAATTACGGAAGGTCTCTTTGGTATTCGACCAACAGGATTAAAATCGTTTTCTTTTTCACCTAAACTACCTGAAGGATGGAATGAAATGGCTTTACGAAACATAAAATCTTTTAATAAAACTTTTGATATAGAAATAAATAGAATTCAGAATAAATTATCAGTAAAGGTGTTTATTGAAAATCATATCTTCTTGGACACTCTAATTACTAATGGTGAAAAAATTGATTTAAAGATGATTTCAATCAACAATTAATATACAATTATTTATGTTTGGTATACAATATGTGTAAGAGTGTATTTTTTAAGAATTAATAAACATTTTATTTAAATAAGTTTAGACTTCAAACTAATAACCCATAATAAATGAAAAATATTAAGTACTTCACAATTTTGTCAATGATAATATTGTCTAATGGCATTTATGCACAAAACTCTATAAGTGGTTCAGTGCTAGATGAAAACAATCAGCCAATTCCTGGGGTAAATGTTGTTGTAAAAGGAACTTCAAATGGAATCTCTAGTGATTTTGACGGAAACTTTACAATACAAGTTGAAATAGGATCATCTCTTATTTTTAGTTCAGTAGGATTTACTTCACAAGAAGTTTTAATTAGTCAACAAGACGATATAATTATAAATTTATCTTCAAACATTGTGGGTCTGGATGAAGTTATTGTTACCACTGGATATGGTAGTCAAAAAAAATCTTCAATTTCTGGCTCTGTCGTAACACTCTCTGGTGATAATATTATTTCAAGGGGTGTTCAAAATTTAACTCATGCTCTTGCTGGTTCAATAGCTGGTGTTTCAACTGAGCAACCAATAGGTCTTATTGGGCAAGATGATGCAAAAATTTACATAAGGGGTAAAGGTACTCTTGGAAACACGGATGCACTTATCATAATAGATGGGATACCTGATCGAGGAAGTTTTTCAAGATTAAATGCTGACGATATAGAATCAATAAGTGTTTTAAAAGATGCTTCAGCTGCAATTTATGGAGCTAGAGCTGCAAACGGGGTAGTATTGATAACAACAAAAAGAGGAAAGTATAACAGAGAAACGAAATTTAGTTTAAATACTTCATATACCGTTAATTCTCCAACTGTTAGAACAAAAGCATTAGATTCTTGGAAATGGGCACAGTATGAAAAATCTCAAATTGATAACTTAAGTTTAGGTTGGGCTACTGTTTTTAATGATGAACAGATTGCACTTTTAAAAAATGGTTCCAGACCTGATGAGTATGCAAATACAGACTGGTTTGAGGAGACTGTGGCAAAATCAAAGCCTTCTTCAAACTTATCCCTAACTGTACAGGGAGGGAGTGAGAATATTTCTTATTTTGTTTCTGGTCAATATTCTAAACAGGAACAACTGTTTAATGGAGATTTTCCATTTGAACAATATCAATTTAGATCAAATATTGATATTAAATTAACAGATAAGCTAACTATGGGTTTTGATGTCTTAAATCGTCGAGATGATGGACTGTATACTAAGAGTGATTTATATAATGGTGTTGATTATGGCAGAGACTCTTATTGGGACAAACTACAGGGAGGTGCTGCAGGATTTACTCAGGGATGGCCTTGGTTAGTTGGACGTCTTTCCAATGGTCAATTAGGGAAAGGTGCACAGCCAGCCGGAGGTTCAAATCCAATAGGTATTCTTCTAAATGGGTCCAATAGATTAATAAATGATGCGTTAAACACAAAACTTTCTTTTACATATAATATTTCAGAAGATCTAAAGCTTACTGCTTATGGAGCCTTTGATAAATCAAACAGGTCTCAAAAGAAATTTACTGCAGTTTTTGATGAATATTTATATGATAATTCAACTGCACAATTTTTAAAATCTCCAGATGGAAATAAACCCGTATTATCTCAGAAAAAACAAAATAA
>Ga0308004_10001337_pt1 | contig 10911 bp, 13 predicted proteins | sample Neamet38_FD_203156 | JGI IMG/M metagenome (GOLD analysis project Ga0308004, IMG submission 203156) | Marine microbial communities from water near the shore, Antarctic Ocean - #38 | ecosystem: Environmental > Aquatic > Marine > Unclassified | place: Southern Ocean | collected 2014-06-06 | reverse complement strand
CTTGTACCCCTACAGTCAATAAAGGAGCTGTTACCATAAATATGATCAGTAAAACCAGCATAACATCAACAAATGGAGTAACATTTATATCACTCATTGGTTCTTTTGATGAACGACTAAATTTAAATGCCATTTCTAATTAAATTATTGATATGAATTTTTTTGAAAAATTTTCTAGCTTTTGAGAATATTTTTTTGCATCATTATTAAACTTGTTGTAAGCAACAACCGCTGGTATGGCAGCTAATAATCCTAAAGCAGTAGCAAATAAGGCTTCTGCAATACCTGGGGCAACAATTGCTAAACTAGTATTTCTTGAAATGGCAATTGATTGAAAAGAATTCATTATTCCCCAGACAGTTCCAAACAAACCAATAAATGGTGCTGTAGATCCAACTGTAGCCAGAAACGTAAAACCTTTTTCAAGCGTTATCATTTGTTTTTCAATATTGGCTTCGAGCACACCACTCATTTTTTCATTAAGATTAGATTTATTTTTTGCTTTTAATAAAATTTTCATAGTATCTTTAAATAATAAAGCCATAGGGTTTTCTAAATTTACTGACAAACTGTTATAAAAATTTTCTGCCGATTTAGATTTCCAGAACTTTTCTTCAAATTCTTCTGATTCTAGGTCTATCTTTTTAAATAATCTGAATTTTTCAATGATTACTGCCCATGAATATATAGAGCAGCCAATTAACAGAAGTATTACAGATTTTACTACAAAATCAGCACGAATAAACAGACTCCATAATGAAAAATCAGTGTTTGATGCAAGTCCTACTGCTTGAGATGTAATATCAGCTTCCATAATTATGATTTCACACTTAAATGTGTCATGAATTTGGCTTTATTAGATTTAATTTATTCTTCAAATTTGTACGTTTCGTAATAAAAACTAGCAATTAAAATCGCATCTGCCTTATTGGAATCTTTTTTTCTTGATAATTCAGACGAAAAGTACGGAAATACCTCTATTGCTTTAGTTCTGCTAGCGTCTTTCTCGGAATTTATAAGATTAAAATATTTTTTCCATTTCACAGGTCTTACAAAATACATTGGTAATTGCATTGCAGAACATATGCCTTTTAGAATTCCAAATGATTGACCAAAATTAAACATGCTAGTTACTCCCTGGCCAGGCATAGCTGCAACTTGCTCTATTACAACTTTGATATCTTCTTTTTTTAAATTTTTAGTCCTTAAAGAAATTTCATGGAATAATTGAGCGCCATTAACTTGTCTTTTATTTTTTTTTCCTTCTGGCATATTTGGCATTTCAACTACATCAATTATTTTTCCTTCTTTAAAAAAACAAATAGAACCCGTTATGCCTGGATCAATTCCAATTATAAGCATTAATTATTTCCTAACTTAATATTTGAATAAACACTTTGAACATCATCATCATCTTCAAGAGTTTCTAAAAATTCAATTGCTGTTTCTTCTCTATCTCTTTTAACTTCAACACTATTTAAAGGTATCCATTCTATTTCCGTTGAAATAAAATTTGCAACAACAGCCTCTAATTTTTTTTTAACATTGTAAATTTCACTCATCACACATTGAACCTCATGAAAATCATCGTATGAAATACATTCATTAGCACCTGACTCAATTGCTAAGTCAAAAATTTGTTCATCTGATATTTCTTTTTTGTTAATTTTAATAACACCTAATTGGTTAAAATTATGTGCAGCAGAGCCTTGCGTTCCTAAGTTTCCACCACTTTTTTGAAATATGGTTCTAATATTAGAGGCTGTTCTATTCTTATTATCTGTAAGTGCCTCAACAATAACTGCTATTTTATCTGGCCCAAATCCTTCATATCTTAGATTTTCAAAATTTGTTTCAGTGTTAGCTGAAGATTTTTCAATAGCTCTTTCAATATTATCTTTTGGCATGTTAGCTGACCTTGCAGCTTGAATTGCAGATCTCAGCCTAGGATTCATGTTAGGATCCTTATCACCTAATTTTGCTGCTACACTTATTTCTTTAGAGAGTTTAGAAAAAATTTTAGATCTCTTCTTATCTGCCTTACCTTTTGAATGTTTTATACTTGCCCATTTAGAATGACCCGACATAATATTTAATGAGAATTTTTTAATTCTCCTCCGTTTATAAAGCTTTCAATATTTGTTGCTAATCCTGTTTTTATATCACAATCAACAATGACACCAGATAAAGTAGCACTTTCAGTTGCTGGAAAATGTTTAGAAGATTTTCTTTTTAAAAATCTATTAATTGAATTTTCTTTATTCATTCCAATTACAGAGTCATAATCTCCACACATGCCTGCATCAGTTTGATAAGCAGTTCCACCTTTTAAAACTCTTGCATCATTTGTCGGTATATGTGTATGAGTACCAACAACTAATGTTGCTTTACCATCAAAAAAATGGCCTATTGCGGTTTTTTCACTTGTAATTTCGCCATGGAAATCGACTACGAGAAAATCATAGTGTTTTTTAAGTTCATACCTTTTAATAAATTTCTCAGCTTCCTGAAATGCATCTTCACATTTTTTCATGAATACATTACCCATTAAATTAAGCACACCAACCTTCATCCCATTTTTGGCAGTAAAGATTTCAAAACCTTTTCCCGGCGAAGGTTCGAATAAATTTTTAGGTCTTAAAAGTCTATTTTCTTTTTCTATATGAGACATTGTTTCTTTTTGGTCCCATACATGATTTCCTGTTGTAATAACGTCCACGCCACAATTAAAAAAATCTTTACATATCTCTTCTGTAATTCCTACACCTGCATCTGCTGCATTCTCTCCATTCACAACTACAAAATTAATCTTTTTATTTTTTATTTCTGTTAATAAACTGCTCAAGATCTTTGAGCGCCCAGATATTCCAACTACATCACCTAAAAATAAAATTCTCATCAAAAAATATCTTTTTCTGTAATTACAAAATTAAGTTTAACATCATATTTATTTGTTTGTAATTCATTTACTTTTTGAAATGAATAGCTCAATCCAATAGTTGTTATATGTTTTTTTTTTAACATCATGTTTAAATATCTATCATAATATCCCCCACCATAACCAAGTCTGTTCAAATTATTATCAAATGCAAGAAGTGGAACTAGTAATATATCTGGATATACAGCTTTAGTTGATATGGGTTCTGGTATACCATATGTGTTAATTGATAAAGGTTCTTTAAAAGACCAGCTAAAAAAATTCATTTGATTATTTTTGCTTATTTTAGGTAGTGAAATTTTATATTTTTTTTTTTCTAATAATTTTAGAATATCTAGGCTATCAATCTCATAATTATAGGGATAATAACCACCAATATTTTTTCCTTTAATATTTTTAGTTTTTAAAATTTTAATAATTGCATCAGGATCAATTGTTAAATTTTTAAGATTATTTATTTTTCTTATTTGTAAAATTTTTTTTCTAATTTTAGATTTAATCACAAAAATTATTTAAGATAAATTTTCTAAATTTGCTTTTTCAACAAAATTTGAAATTTCATCAGCTGTTTGATCAATTAATTTTTCATAATTTTTTTGATTAATTTCAATTTCATCTTTTAAAATTATTTGTTTTTCATTGATTTCTTTTATTTCATCTTCTTTTTTATCTCTATATTCATAAATAAGATTTTTTAATTCTCGAAATTTATCTGAAAGAATTTTTAGTTCATTCTTTTTTTGTTCTACTTTTTTTTTTGTTTCATGGTACTCATCCATAACTTTTACAGCAGTAATTAGTAAAAGTTTATTTTCCCCGAGATTTCCTAAGTTATTTTTTAAATCATTAAATTTTTGATTTATTTGAATTAACAGTTCTTCCAAATGCTCTTCTTGTCCATCGTCACAAGACAATAAAAATTCTTTTCCATTAAATTTAATGCTTACGTTTGCCATTTATCAATTTCTTCTAGTAAAGTATCTGTTTCTTGATTTAATTCATCAATTTTTTCTGAAAAATCAGTTTGTTTTATTTTATCAATTTTTTCCTGATTTCGAACTTCATTTAATTTTAGAGTCAAAGTATCGTAATCAGCCTGTAATAATTCATGCTTTTTTTCTAACTCTTTTTTTTCAATTTCTAATTGATTTTTTTGTATATCTAAAGTTTCAATACTATCTTTTAAATCTGGGCTTTTAAGATTTAAGTTTTTTAGTTTTGTAAGCGCTAGATTTAATTTTTTTTCTTTTTCGTTCACAGAATTCATATATATATATTTATAATATTAAATAGAATCTTCTTAGTCTAGATAGGATAATTTTGAATAAACAATACAGTGAATTAGCTAATTGTATAAGGTTTTTGTCAGTTGATGCCGTACAAAAAGCAAATTCGGGGCACCCTGGCATGCCCATGGGTATGGCTGATGTAGTAACAGTTTTATTCAAAGATTTTCTAAAATTTAATCCAAAAAATCCAAATTGGCTTAATAGGGATAGATTCGTTTTATCTGCGGGGCATGGCTCAATGTTGCTTTACTCTTTATTATATCTAACGGGGTATAAAAGTATTTCCCTAAAAGATATCAAAAATTTTAGACAATTAAACTCTATTTGTGCGGGTCACCCTGAATATCATAATGGAACTGGAATAGAGACAACAACTGGTCCGCTTGGACAAGGAATTGCTAATTCTGTCGGGTTTGCAATTGCAGAAGAAATTTTGAAAAAGAAATTGGGTAAAGAAATAATTAATCATAAGACATATGTTTTAGCTGGTGATGGATGTTTGATGGAAGGTATAAGTCATGAGGCAATGAGTTTAGCTGGACATTTAAAACTAAAAAACTTAGTAATGCTCTTTGACAACAATTCAATATCTATTGATGGACCAACTAATTTAGCTGTTTCAGATAATTTTAAAAAAAGATTTGAAAGTTATGGATGGGATTACATCTTAATTAACGGGCACAATAAAAAAGAAATTTTTAGAGCATTAAAGAAAGTTCAAAAAGCAAAAAAACCCACTGTCATTTCTTGCAAAACAAAGATTGGTTATGGCTCTCCTAATAAATCAGGAAAAGCCTCTTCCCACGGAAGTCCGCTTGGTATCGATGAAATTAAACTTGTTCGAAAATTTTTAGATTGGAAGTATAACCCCTTTGAAATTCCACAAAATATTTTAAATGAATGGAAAAAAATTGGTAATAAGGGTTCTAAAATTGAATCAAATTGGAACAAAATTTATAAAAAAAAAAAAAAAACTATAGACAGGGTCTTAAAAAATAATTTTTCTAAAGCTATAAAATCCGAAAAACAAAACTCTATAAAAGAAAGCAAAAGTTTAGCTTCAAGAAAATCTTCTGAATTAATGTTAAGTGCACTTACTAAAGAGAATAATACTCTAATAGGTGGGTCGGCTGATTTAGCTGGTTCAAATAATACTAAAACAAAAAATCATAAAGTAATTAAACCTGGTGAGTTTAATGGGGATTATATTCATTATGGTGTAAGGGAACATGCAATGAGTGGAATAATGAATGGCCTTGCACTACATAGCAAGTTCATCCCTTATGGTGGTACATTTTTAATATTCACAGATTATTGCAAACCCTCAATTCGATTATCGGCTTTGATGGAACAAAGAGTAATTTATGTAATGACCCATGATTCAATCGGATTAGGTGAAGATGGCCCAACTCACCAACCGATAGAACAGTTATCTGGGTTAAGGTCTATTCCAAATTTAAATGTTTTCAGGCCAGCAGATAGAATGGAAACTATTGAGTGTTGGGAGTTAGCATTAAAAAATTTAAAAACACCTAGTGTGCTATCTTTAACAAGGCAGAACCTCGACCCCATAAGAAAAAAATATTCAAGTATAAATAAGTGCTCCTTTGGGGCCTATGAAGTTTTAAGAACCAATAGAAATGTTAATTTAACTATACTTGCTAGCGGCTCTGAAGTTAATTTAGCAATTGAAGCTAGCCATAAATTGGCCAAAGATAAAATTTATACTAAGGTTATATCGGTACCGTGCCAAGACCTTTTTGATTCACAGTCAAAATCATATAAACAAAAAATTCTTGGTGAAACAAAATTTAAGGTGTCAATTGAGGCGGCATCAACAGATTGCTGGAAAAAATATGTTGGGACAGAAGGTTTGACTTTTGGGATCAATACATTTGGTAAAAGCGCACCTTATATGGAAATTTATAAGCATTTTGGATTAACAGCTGAAAATATTTCCAAAAAATCTAAGAATCTAATAAAAAGTAAAATATGACAATAAAAGTTGGAATTAATGGAATGGGAAGAATTGGCAGAATGGTAATTAGAGCAATTATAGAAAGTCAAAATAAGAGTATAGAAATCAAACATATTAATAACCGATCTAATTCTGAGACAAGCTGTGCTTTAATAAAATACGATTCTATTCACGGTAAATTTAATGCAGATTTAAGTTTTGATGAAAACCATCTAATTATAAATAAAAATAAAATTACTTTTTCCCAAGAATCTAAAATTGAAGATATAAATTGGAAAAAATTTGATGTTGATTATGTTTTTGAGTGTACTGGAAAATTTAATTCTAAAGAAAAATTATTAGCACATATTAAAAATGGAGCAAAAAAAGTTATTGTTTCGGCACCATGTAAAAATGCAGACAAAACAATTGTATATGGTGTAAATGAAAATATTTTGTCTAAAGATGATCAAATAATTTCAGCAGCTTCATGCACAACAAATTGTCTAGCACCCGTTGCCAATGTTTTAAATGAAAGTTTTGAAATAGAAAAAGGATTTATGACTACCATTCATGCTTTTACTAGTGACCAGAGAATTTTGGATAACTCACATAAAGATCCAAGAAGAGCAAGGTCTGCCAGTCAGTCAATTGTTCCAACATCTACTGGTGCTTCAAAAGCTATAGGTGAAATAATCCCCTCATTAAAAGGGAAGCTCGAAGGTGTGGCCATGAGAGTTCCAACACCCAATGTTTCGCTGATAGAACTTGTTTTTTGTACAAAAAAAGAAATAACAATAGAGAAAATTAACGAAGCTTTTATTGCTGCGTCTAAGAAACAATCTAAAAAAGTTTTAGAAATTACAACAGAGAAACTGGTTTCAATAGATTTTAATCACAACTCAGCTTCAGCAATTATAGACACATCCTTAACGAGTGTGGTTGGAGATAAAATGGGAAAAATTTCAGCTTGGTATGATAATGAATGGGGTTTTTCAAATAGAATGTGTGATATCGCAGAGCACTTTCATAAAATCTCTTAATGAGAAACATAAAAGATGAAATTAATCTTAGTGGAAAAAAAATACTCTTGCGGCTCGATTTGAATGTTCCGTTAGATAATAGAAAGATTACTGATAGAACCAGAATTGATAAAATTATTCCTACTATTAATTTTTTATTAAAAAAAAATGCTAAGATTATAATATTATCTCATGTAGGAAGGCCTAAAGGCATAATTAAGAATGAGCTTTCTCTTAAACCCTTGTGCGAAGACCTAAGGGATAAATTAAATGAGAACATAGAACTAATCGAAAAAAATCTTAAAGAAATAAATTCTTCTGATCTGTTTAATGATCAGGATAAAAAAATTGTAATGCTAGAAAATCTTAGATTTTACGAAGAGGAAGAAAAAAATAATAAAGAATTTGCAAAACATTTGGCAAGCCTTGGTGATATTTATGTTAATGACGCTTTTTCATGTTCACATAGAGCTCATGCTTCAATTTTTGAAATTACAAAATTTCTTCCATCTTATGCGGGGCTTCAATTAAATTTAGAAATTAATGCTTTAACCAAAATAACATCTGAGATCAAAAAACCTATAACTTGCATAATTGGCGGGTCCAAAATATCAACTAAGATGAATATTATTAAAAATTTAATTCCTAAGTTTGATAATATTGTAATTATTGGTGGAATGGCCAATAATATATTAAAATATAAGGGTCATAATATTGGAAAATCTATACAAGAAGATAATTGTGATGGTATAATTGAAGAAATATTCTCTCTTTCAAAAAAAGAAAACTGCAAAATAATTTATCCTGAAGATATTTCTGTTAGTCGAGACTTAAATGGATCACCAGAAATAAAAGGATTAAATGATGTCTTAGAAGATGAATTAATCTTAGATATTGGCCCTAAATCAATAAAAAATATTAATAATATCATCGAAGAAAGCAACACTATTCTTTGGAATGGTCCCGCTGGTTACTTTGAAAATCCAAATTTTGCTAAAGGAAGTATTGAAATTGCAAAAAAGATTATTGAAAAGAATAAATCTAATACTATTTATTCTGTTGCAGGTGGCGGAGATACCGTTGCTTTATTGAATAGCATGGGTGCAATTAATAACTTTAATTTTGTTTCAACCGCCGGTGGAGCTTTTTTAGAATATCTTGAAGGTAAAGAACTTCCTGGTATAAAAGCCTTAAATTAAATGTCTCAGTTAAATAAAATCGCTTTAAAAATTTTATCTAATGGTAAAGGTATCCTTGCAGCTGACGAAAGCACAGGAACTATGACCAAAAGACTCGAGGGTGTAAATGTTCCATCCTCTTCAGAAAATAGACTTTTATTTAGAGAAACTCTTTTTTCTTCTGAAAACATGAAGAATTGTATTGGTGGTGTAATTTTATATGATGAAACAATTAGACAAACCTCAAATTCAAAAAAATCTATACCAGAATTAATTTCTAATTCAGGAGCTGTTCCAGGAATAAAAGTGGACACTGGAGCTAAAAAGCTAGCTCTATCTAACAACGAAACTGTAACCGAAGGACTTGATGGATTAAGAGAGAGGCTAAAAGAATATTATGATTTAGGTGCAAGGTTCACAAAATGGAGAGGTGTGTTTAAAATATCAATTAAAGATAATTTACCTTCACTTAATTCAATTAAAACCAACGCTCATGCTTTGGGGCGTTACTCTGCTTTAGTGCAGGAAGCAAATATGGTTCCCATAGTTGAGCCTGAGGTGTTAATGGATGGCGATCATGATATTAAAACTTGTTATCAAGTTACTAAAATGGTTTTGGAAGAAACATTTTATCAACTCTCCAACAATAATGTAAACTTAAATGGCATTATATTGAAACCAAATATGATTTTAAATGGTGCAGATAGCGGAATTAAAAATGAAACTAACCAGGTTTCTGAAATGACTTTAAATTGTTTGAAAGAAAATGTTCCTAAAGAAGTGCCAGGAATAGCTTTTCTTTCTGGAGGACAAACTGAATTTGAAGCCACTAAAAACCTAAATGAAATTAATAAAATTAATGACTCTAAATTTATAATTACCTATTCATATGGAAGGGCACTTCAGCAAAGTGCCCTTAAGTTTTGGTCCAAAAATATTAAGAATATTGATGGCACACAAGAAGTCTTCAACCACAGAGCTAATATGTGCACACTTGCAGCTCAAGGAAAATGGTCGGCAGAACTTGAAGCAAAATAAGATAAATAAGAAGTTTGTTTATTTAATTTCTCCAAATAAAGTTAAAAATGAGTATTTTTATACTGATCTAGCATTATTATTAAGCTCAAAAAAAGTAAGTTTTTTTCAATTAAGAATTAAAAAAGAAACAAATAAAAATAAATTAATAATTGGAAATAAAATTAAAAAAATTTGTAAAAAATATAAAGTTAAATTTCTGATCAATGATGATCCAAGACTTGCTAAAAAACTTGATGCTGATGGTTGTCACCTAGGGCAAAAAGATATGGATGTTTTTAAAGCTAGAAAAATATTAAAGAATAAAATTATTGGTGTCACATGCCACAATTCAATTGATTTAGCTAAAAAGGCAATTAGTGATGGTGCAGATTATTTAGCTTTTGGTGCCTTCTATTCATCTAAAACAAAAATAACTAAATATAAAGCTAGTATAAAAATATTAAAATTGGCTAAGAAAATAACAAATACTCCAATTGTGGCTATTGGTGGAATAAAGCTAAGTAATTACAAAAAACTGTTGTTGAATAAAGCAAACTTTTTAGCTATTTCAGGCTACATTTGGAATAATAAAAAACATAAACCACTAGAGGCTATTAAAAAATTAATATGAAATTATACGCAAGTGAAATTAGAGTTGGGATGTTAATAGAATACAAAAATGATTTATGGCAAGTCCTAAAAACTCAACATGTTAAACCTGGTAAAGGTGGGGCATTTGCACAAGTTGAAATGAAAAGTGTTAATAAGAATACAAAATTAAATGAAAGATTTAGATCTAGTGAGTCAGTCGAGAAAGCATCGTTAGATGAAACTAAGTTTAACTATCTTTATGGTGATGAGTCTGATTATCACTTTATGAATCCTAAATCTTATGAACAAATCAATATAAAAAAGGAAGTTGTTGGAGAAAAAGGTAGAATGTTAACTGAAAATTTGGAAGTCAGTATAAGTTTTTATAATGATAGTCCTTTAATGGTTGAATTACCAAATCAAGTTACTTGTATTGTTGCAGCCACCGATGTTGCTTTAAAAGGACAAACTGTTTCTTCGTCTTATAAACCTGCAACTTTAGAAAATGGAATAAATATTCAAGTGCCTCCATTTATTGAGAGCGAAGATCAAATTATAGTTGATACAAGAACCATGGAATACATTAAAAAAATATAAATCTTATGCAATCTATATCTGCCAATCTTAATATCATGATAAAAGCTGCTGAAAAAGCATCAAGGGCTTTGATTAGAGATTTTGGAGAAATAGAAAAATTACAAGTTTCCAAAAAAGGCCCCTCGGATTTTGTAACTAATTCAGACTTAAAAGCTGAAAAAATTATTATTGAAGAATTAAAAAAAGCAAGACCAAATTACTCAATTATCAGTGAAGAAAATGGAATTGAAAATAATAAAGATAAAAAAAATACATGGATAATTGATCCAATAGATGGAACTGTAAATTTTTTACATGGGATACCACATTTTGCAATATCAAT
>Ga0308004_10001336_pt1 | contig 10916 bp, 12 predicted proteins | sample Neamet38_FD_203156 | JGI IMG/M metagenome (GOLD analysis project Ga0308004, IMG submission 203156) | Marine microbial communities from water near the shore, Antarctic Ocean - #38 | ecosystem: Environmental > Aquatic > Marine > Unclassified | place: Southern Ocean | collected 2014-06-06 | reverse complement strand
TCGCTGGTTTTTTTTTTATATTGATAATTTTTTTGACTGTCTTTTTTTTAGCTGTTTTTTTTTTTATTTTTTTCATACTTTAAAGAACTATGATTTATCAATTTATTATTGATAAATATAGTCTCTTGTAGGTGGAGTAGATGTATAATTCTTTGTTAATTGCAACTGATACACAACCTGGTCTCCCCATTTAAAAGCAATTTCGCACCCTGCTAAGTAAAATTCCCACATTCTAAAAAATTCTTCATCGAACATTTCTATAATTTGCTCTTTGTTTTTTATGCAGTTTTCTTTCCAGTGTCTTAAAGTATGGGAATAGTGAAGTTTTAATACCTCAATATCTGATAAGATTAAACCTGCTTTTTCTATTGGTGTGGTCATCTCACTTAAGCTAGGAGTATACCCACCTGGAAAAATATACTTTGTTATCCAAGGATGTGGGTCTCTTGGCTGGCTAACAGAGCCTATAGTGTGTATTAGCGAAATACCATCATCTTTGAGTAATTTATTGATTTGCTTAAAAAATTTTTTATAAAATTTTCTTCCTACATGTTCAAACATTCCAACACATACAATCCTATCAAATTTTCTATCTAATTCTCGGTAGTCCATAAGTTCGAATGTAACTTGATTTTCTAAGTTTTGTTCCTGGGCTTTTTTAACACAATAGTTAAATTGATTTTGAGATAAAGTTATCCCTGTTACTTCACAGTTTGTACTTTTGGCAATATCTATTGCTAATGATCCCCATCCACATCCTATATCAAGAACTTTTTGATTTGGCTGTATATTCAATTTTTTAATTATATGTTGTATTTTATTATTTTGTGCTGTTTCAAGTGTATCATTTATGTTTTTAAAATATGCACAAGAATATTGTCTTTTTGAATCTAAAAATAAATCATACAAGTCATCAGAAAGATCATAGTGGTGAGCTACATTCATTTTAGATTTTTTTACAAAATTAAAATTTGTTAAATATCTATATGAACCACTTAATTTATTAATTAATTGACTAAAAAAATTTAATTCTCCTCTTCCAATATTCATAAGTGCTAAATCTAAAAAATCTGTAAGTGTTCCATTTTTTATTGTAATATCTCCAGCAGAATAACCTTCTCCAAAATATAAGTCTGGACGAAATAATAACTTATAATGAAGCTTCTTATCTAAAATTTCAAGTGTAATTGGATTTTTTTTTTGGGGTGATCCTATAATATATTTTTTTGAATATGCATCAATTAATATAAAACCATCTTTTTTAAATAATGTATTTAAAAATCTAGCTAGATGCATTTATTCTGCTTTTAAAGATCCTAACTTAAAATTAAGTTTATTAAGATCTTTTATTAATTGTTTTTTATTTTTTTCATTTAAAAGGCTAACTGGTGGTATAACATTTTTATAAATTTCATCTTCATCTGACATAAAAGAATGTAAGCCAGATATTAAATTAAACTGATCAAATGCAGTCCTTACACTACATAATATTTCATTTGTTGTTTGTTGCTTTTTCTCAATAAATTCTTCATAAACTTTTCTAGATAAAGTAGCTGTTACGTTACATGTTGCTGTAATAATACCAGCACAACCTAACTCCAAACCTTTTAAAAGTTTTAATTCTGATCCTGGTAATACTGAAAAATTATCTATTCTTAAATTTTCATAGAGATTGTATGAGCTATCCTTTATGCCCACAATTTGTTTGGGAAATTTTTTCACAAGTTCTTCCACACACTCTATACTGAATTTATACCCACACAGTTTTTCAAAGTTATATAAGATGATTTTACTGCTGGGCACTGCATCAATTACTCTTGAGTAGAATTCAATCACCTCTTTGTCTCCATACTTGTAGTACGCAGGTGGCATAATTAAAAAGTCATTAAAATTTAAAGATATTGCTATCTTCATTAAATTAATAGTTTCATTCAGAGAATTAAGTCCAGTTCCTATTAAATATTTATCCTTATAGGGACTTTGAGACAATTCATTTAATAAGCTAATTTTTTCACTTATAGAAATTAATTGAGCCTGACCTGTACTACCAAAAATTGCCACCCCATGGCAGCCTCTATCAATTATTTTTTCTGCATGAGCAACTGTTTTTTTAACATTTAAGCTTAAATCTTTATTAAATAAGGACATTGATGCCGCATAAATGCCTTTAATTTTACTCATGGTCAAAACTTATATAAAATTGGAGTTTAGTAAAGATGATAAAATAGAATATGAGAATTTTAGCTGTACAAAATAGAATGGGAGTTGGTGATATGGTAATTTTTTTACCATTTATAGAGGCTATTTCAAAAAAGTTTAATAAGCCAGTAAGTATCCTTGTAAAAGAAAATTCAAAAGCAACACAATTTCTAAAAGATAACTCAAACATTGATGAAATTATTATTCTAAATAGAGATAATAAAATTAAAAGTGGTCACCATGATGGAATTACTGGATCATACAATCTTGCACGAGATCTGAGCAAACATAATTTTGATAAGATCTTTATTTTTAATTCATCTTTTAGATTTAACTTGATAGCAAGAATTGCTGGTATTAAAAATATTTATCAATATCCCTTATTTCAAAAAAAAAATCAGCATATAATTAAAGCAGCAAAAAAATTTATAAAAAATGAACTTAATACAGAAGTTCAAAGTGATCCTAAAATTTTAGTAAATAATCAATTAATTAAAAACTCTAAATCAAAATATAAAATAAATAATGAAGAAACGAATATTTTACTTGGTATAGGTGGTTCGGGACCAACCAAAAGAATTCCTGCTAAGATTTTTATAGAACTTATGAATTTAGTTTCACAAAAATATAAATGTAAGTTCTTTTTAGCTACAGGAAAAAATAAAGATGAACAAAAAATTTTATATGAAATACTTGATACAAAGCATAAGGATAACTGCCATGCACTGGATGACCTAGACTTGAGTGAAATATTACCAATAATCAAAAATTGTACAGTTTCAATTTGTAACGATTCTAGTTTTAGTCATTTATCTTCGGGGTTAGGTATTAAAACAATTGTTTTAATGGCAGATACTCCATTGTTATATGGAAATTATAGTCCAAGAATGTTCCCAATCTTACCAGATGGAGAAAGTACAGTTACACACAATACGTTTGGAAAGGATAGAATTAATTCAAACAAAATCTTTGAACAACTGAATAAAATTCTCAATTAAGAAATGTTTTTTAAAACAACTTCTTTTGCCTCATTTACTATCGCTGACAATCTTGCAGTTTCTGGTGAAATGTCTGGATGAATTCTTTTTTGAATTTTAATATATGCTTTGTTAATTTCATCTTTTGTTGTTTTTTTATTTATATCAAGATTCAAAATTTTATGAGCCTCTTGTAAAGATAATGTTGAAGAATTTTTTATATTTTCATTTTTATTAAACGTAAATCTTCCAGACCTTCTCAATGTTTGGATAAGCCTAAACAAGCCAATTAATTGAAATATAGAAAATCCTTTTAATTTAATTATAGCTAAACTTAATAAGGTGAGAGGCAAACTAAGTAAAAACTTACCTCCAAAAGCAAACAAAATTGCCAAAAATACCAAACCAAAGAAAAATAGTTTCCTTGATTGTTTTGATATTTTTTTAGAAGACGTATTTGCTATAAATCTTAATAGAAAATAAATAATTCCTAAAATAATTAGTGTATAAATGATTATATTCATATATTTAATTTTTTCTCATGAAAATACCACAACTTAAAAAAAAATCAGAAATAAAAACATGCCATAATTCTAGTTGGGAAGATAATTATAGCTGGATACATCAAGATGATATCTTAGAAGTTCTAAAAGATAACAAGAAATTAAGTCCAGATGTCAGAACATATTTGGAGGAAGAAAACTCTTACACAGATTTTTATTTATCAGATACAAAAAAAATACAGAAAGACTTATTTGATGAAATCAAAGGAAGACTTAAATTAGATGATGAATCTTTACCTTTTAAAGATTTTGACTACGAATATTGGACGAAAACAACTGCTAAAGGAAATTACTCTATTAAATTAAGAAAAAAAATTGGTACCAGTGAAACTGAAGAAATTTGGAACGGAGATGAAGAAAAAGAAAAACTTAACGTCGAATATTTCGGAGTTGGAGACTTGACTGTAAGTTTTAATGACAAATATTTAGGTTACTCATTAGATACAAAAGGTTCAGAATATTACACAATTTATATTAGGGATATTAACACTAAAAAATTAGTTACAGAAAAAATAGCAGAAACATCAGGAGGTATAACTTTCAGTTTAAATGATGAGTACATATTCTATTCAAAGTTAGATAAAAATCACAGACCAAGAAAAATTTATAGGCACAAACTAGGCAGTAACACTAAAGATGATAAATTAATCTTTGAAGAAAAAAGTGAAGCTTTTACTGTTGGAATTGATTTAAGTTCAGATGACAAATATTTTTTTATAACAACTTCAGATCATAATACTTCTGAGCAGTATTATTTTAATGCTGATGAAAAAAATCCTCAACCTAAGCTAATAAAAAAACGTAAGAGAGGAATAATTTATTCAGTTAATTCTTGGGATGGAAAATTTTACAATCAAACAAATGAAAATGCGGAAGATTTTAAAATAGATGTAACTGATAATTTAGAGAAACCGAATTGGCAGACGTTTATAGCAAAAAAAGAAGAAGTTTTGATTGGTGGACTGACATTTTTAAACAATTGGATAATAAGATCTGAAACTTCAGATGCCTTAGATAAATTATTTGTAAGAAATATTAAAACAGGAATAGAAGAAGAATTAATTTTTTCAGACGAAAGTGTTTATGTTCCTGGAGTATCCTTGGTGCAAAGAGATAAAGATACAGATGAAATCTATTTAGGCTACTCATCACCCAAAACACAATCGCGAGTTTATTCATACAACTTAAGTTCTAAAGAAAAAAAATTAGTCAAAGAACAGGAGATACCTTCTGGTCATAATCCAGAAGACTATATTGTCGAAAGAGTTGATTGCAAATCACACGATGGAAGAATGGTTCCTCTTACAATTACAAGGCATAAAGACACCAAACTAGATGGGTCTGCGAATTTATTACTTTACGGTTATGGTTCTTATGGAAGTTCAATGAGTCCTAGCTTCTCTACCACAAGATTAAGCTTGATTAATAGAGATATTATTTGGGTAACAGCACATATTAGAGGTGGAATGGAAAGAGGAATGAAATGGTGGAAAGAGGGAAAACTTCTTAATAAAAAGAATACTTTTGAGGATTATATTGCTTCCGCAAAATATTTAATTGAAAATAAATATACATCAAAGAACAAGATAATAGGAATGGGCGGTTCTGCTGGAGGCCTTCTTATGGGGGCGGTAGTTAATCAAGCACCTGAATTGTTTTTAGGCATAATAATGGCTGTTCCATTTGTAGATTCTTTAACAACTAACTTGGATCATTCTTTGCCGTTAACTGTTGGAGAGTTTGATGAATTCGGAAATGCTAAAGATAATAAAGATCACTTTGACTACATTTATTCTTATGCCCCTTATAATAATATAAAAAAAATGGATTATCCTCATATGCTTATAACAACAAGCTTAAGTGACAATCGTGTTTTGTTTGATGAACCTGCAAAATTTACTGCAAAACTTAGAGAATATAAAACGGATAATAATTTATTGCTTTTAAAAACTGAAATGAATGCAGGCCATGGCGGAAAATCTGGGAGAGATGGTGCCATAGAAGAAATTGCACTTGATTATGCTTTTGCTTTAAAAATTACTAAAAAAATTTAATTAGTATTAAAAACAACCGTTTGATACAAAGCCAATTACTATGGAATTAGGATCTATTTCAAACCTTCTTTCGCAAAGTATTCCATATTTTTTGGTATTATAAACAAGCTCAAAATTACCTTTTTCATTTTTAAAATCTTCATCAGGTTTACCCATATCGATTTTTAGATTATCCGAAGTTTTTCCAATAAACTTGCTTAATTTAATATTCTCTTTTTTAACAATAGCGTCTGTCTTTTGTTTAATCGTCTGACAACCAGTAAATAGAATTAAAAAAAATAAACTTATAAAAAAAAATGTTAACTTTTTCATACTTAAATCTTAACACCCAAAATATGACACTAATATAAACTTGTAAGTTGAATTATGTGAATAAGCTCATATTTTTAAGAGTATTTTCTCCAAGAATCTCATATTGTGCAATTTAATCTTAGGAGGATCAATGTTAGAAAATTATTTTAATTATAAAGAACACAAGACTGATTTTAAAACAGAAGTAATAGCTGGTGTAACAACATTTTTGACAATGGCTTATATTATGTTTTTAAATCCATTTATATTATCTGGTGAATTTGCAGGACCAGAAAAAGGTTTCTTTGAATTTGGAGCAGTGTTCACGGCAACAATTGTTGCAACTGCGCTTGCCTGTTTCATAATGGCATTTTATGGAAAAACATGGCCAATAGGTTTGGCACCCGGTATGGGAATCAATGCCTTTGTTGCATTTGGAGTGGTTGGTGGAATGGGTTATACACCACAAGCTGCACTAGGTGCGGTATTAGTTGCTGGCGTTTTATTCTTAATCATTTCACTAACACCAATTAGAGCATGGTTAATTAACTCTATTCCAAAAAGTTTAAAGCTAGGAATAGGTGCTGGTATTGGATTATTTTTGGCAATTATCGGTTTAGAAATTATGGGTGTTGTTGCTGACCACCCAGTCACATTGGTAACTATTGGTGATATGAAAAATCCTTTAATTTTACTAGCTTGTCTAGCTTTTGTTTCAATGATTGTTATGGAAAAACTTAATATTAAAGGAAATATTATTATTGGAATTATTGTTTTTAGCATTATCGCTTGGACAACTGGATTAGCAAAATTTAATGGAATTGTTGGAAGTATTCCTCCAATGACTTATTTATTTGATTTTGACCTTACAGCAGCACTAACTGCTGGGATGTCTACAGTGATATTTACATTATTATTTATAGATTTTTTTGATACTGCAGGAACTTTAACTTCAGTAGCAAATGTTGCTGGAAAAGTAGATAGCAATGGAAAAGTTCAAGACATTGAAAAAGCAATGATGGCTGATAGTGTTGGAACTGTAGCTGGTGCATTAATGGGTACAACAACTGTTACAAGTTATGTTGAATCTGGCGCTGGTGTAAAAGCAGGTGGAAGAACAGGAATGACTTCTTTAACTATTGGAGTTTTATTTCTAGCTTGTTTGTTCCTTTCTCCTTTAGCAACAAGCTTACCCAAAGAAATTGATGGAGCTGCACTTTTATATGTATCAGTTTTATTTGTAAGAAATATTACTGACATTGAATGGGATGATATTGGAGAGTCTGCTCCTGCAATACTTGCTATGATTGCTATGCCTTTAACTTATAGTATTAGCAATGGTATTGCTTTAGCATTTATCTCTTATGCTCTAATCAGATTATTTACTGGCAAGTTTTCAAGTACTTCACCAGCGATATGGGTAATTGCGATACTTAGTGTCGTGAGTTTTGCTGTTGCTTAAAAAAATTTTAGGGCTAGATAAACTCTAGCCCTATTTATTTCTCTTGATTATTTCTTCTATAGATAATTCTTCATAATGTTCTGTTGGCTGAACAATCCATGGGTCTGAATCTAGTTTAACTGGACAAAAATCTGGTTCAAATGTAGATGACTTTTTTTTCCACAAACATGCTGTTTTGACTTCGTTTATATACTCTTTGGTTGGTTCATATTTTTTTAACCATTCAATACTTTTATTTAAAGTTAAGCCTGTGTCAGAAAGATCGTCTACTAATAACACTTTATCAAAATCTTTACTTTCTGCTAAAGAACTAATTTCTCTAGCAAACATGAGTTGACCCTGCTTATCTTCCATACCATCACCTGAGTAACTTTGGATAACTATATATGCAATTGGTAATTTTAAAACTCTAGAAAGAATGTCTAATATAGGAGCCGCACCCCTCATAATACCCACTAATACCGTTGGTTTGTAATTTTGATGAATTTCTATTGCTAGTTTTTCAACAATTTTTGTATACTCATCAAAAGTGATAATTAATTTATCTGCCATAAAAATTTTTATCATATAAATAAAAATAAAAAAGAATAAAAAATTATGAAAATATTTGACTGTTTTATGTATTTTGATGAAGAGGTAGTTTTAAACGTAAGGCTTAATACATTAGACAAATTTGTTGATTATTTTGTGATTGTAGAAAGCAAATTTACTCATAATGGCACTCAAAGAGATTTAAAATTTGACTATAAAAAATTTGAAAAGTTTAAAAATAAAATTATCTATCTAGTTTATGATGAGCAGCCTAAAGAAATCGAAATAATAAATGATAACGATCTAGAGGATATAAAGTCAGCTAAATATATTTTTAATGCTGGACATAGAGAAAATGGTCAAAGAAATTATATTCAAAAAGGATTAATTAATGCAGATGCAGATGACATTATCTTAATATCAGATGTGGATGAAATTCCAAACTTATTGAATATTGATTTTAATCTAATTAATGAAAAAATAATTTTGTTTAGACAGGATATGTTCTACTATAAATTTAATCTACACTTGCCTAATTTAATATGGACTGGTACAAAAGCTTGTAGGCACAAACACCTAATCAATCCACAATGGTTAAGAAATGTAAAGGATCGCAAATATTCATTTTATAGAATTGATACTATTTTTTCTAAGGATAAATATAAAAATATAAAGTGTATTAATACCGGTGGATGGCATTTTACAAATATAAAAACACCAATAGAAATCGAACATAAATTACGATCTTATTTACATCATAGAGAGTTTGATGTGAATCCCTTAACAGTAAATCAAATAGACGAAATTATAAAAAATAAAAAAGCAATCTATAATTTAAATGTTGATAAATCTGTAAACAAATTTGAGAGTGGAGATAAATTAGAAAAATTTGATTTTAATAAATTGCCTGTTTTTGTTCAAAAAAATAAAAATAACCTTAAAGATTGGATAGATTAATGAAGGCGTACTGGATAGCCCTATATAAAAAAATTGATAACCAAGAAAATATACAAAATTATAGTAAAAAGGTTACCGATGTTCTTAAGGCTTATGGTGCAAAACCAATAGTAAGAGGTGGGAAGTTTAAAACTTTAGAGGGAGAAGATTATCCAAGAACAGTAATTTGGGAATTTCCAAGTTATGAGCAGGCTATCAAATGTCACGATTCTAAAGAATATCAAGATGGTTGGGCTTTGGCAAAAGATACTACAATTAGAAATTTACAAATTATTCAAGGTTTTAATATTGAATAGGTTCTGGATCTATACTTCTCCATAGATACCACGTTGCAACAGAGCAGTATGGTGTAAATCTTTTATTTAGCAATTTTACATAAGATTCTGGTGGTAAGTATTTTTTTTTATAATTTTTTGAAATGCCTCTTAAAAGACCAATATCTTGTATGGGCCAAATATTTGAGCGATTATAAGTAAACAGTAAAATCATTTCTGCTGACCATCTACCAATTTGTCTTAATTGAGATAAATAAATAATTGCATCTTCATCAGACATTTTGGGAATTAATCTAGGATTAAATGACTTATCCAATGTTTGTTTGGCTAAACTTTTTATTCCTCTGACTTTTTGTCTAGTTAATCCACAACTTTTAAGTTGTGCAGAGGATATTTTAGATATCATCTTTGCATTAATTTTATTTTTACATTTTTTTTTAAACTTTAGAAAAATTGCGTTTGCAGCTGCAACGCTAATTTGCTGCCCTATGATACTTTTGCATAATGAAAAAAAAATATCTTTTCTAGAAGTAAGCACGGCCTCTGAAGGAGATTTGTATTTATTGATTAGTGAGGACATCACCTTATCCTTGTTCGATAAATATTTTTTTGCAGTATTCCAATATTTAGGTTTTTTATTCATGTCTAGTAGTAGATGGTATTGTTTGTTTGTGGTAAATTTCTCTTCTAAAAATTATAAGTGAGGCAATAACTACAAGAGACGAACCTATTAGTGTTTTTACAGTTGGTATCTCATTCCAAATTAAATAACCAAAGATAATAGCAAATATTAATGCTAAATATTTTAAAGGTGCAACTAATGATACCTCTGAAAGTTTATAAGATTGAGTTAAAAATAAATTTGCAGAGCCTCCAGTAACTCCAATTAAAGCTAAAAGTGCAAAATCTTGAACATTTGGCATTATCCAACCCATCGGGATTGTGGCTAAGCCTGCAATTGAAATTGTAATAGTAAAAAAAATTGAAATAAGCCAAATAGGTTCTGTCGTGGATAATTTTCTAATTGTAATAGTTACAAAAGCCATCCCAATACAAAATATTAATGGAAGAAAATAAAGATAATTCATCCCTTTAAAGCCAGGCTCAGCAATTATAATCACGCCAATGAAACCAATCAAAACTGCTAACCATCTAAAAATGCCCACCTTCTCGCTAAGTAAAAAAATTGATAATACTGTAATAAATAAAGGTGCAGCATATGACAAACTAACAACAACAGCTAAGGGAAGTTCCCTCAATGCAATAACTATCGCTATTAATGCAGTTAAGCCCATGAGACACCTAAATAAATGTTCTTTAGATCTTTTAGTTTTATAAAAGGTTTTTAGTTTGTTTTTAGGTATCAAAAAATAAGTAGGTAATAGTCCAAAAAAACCCCTAAAAAACAATACTTCTCCTGTTGGGTAGTCACTTGACCATTTTACAAGTAAATCCATAACAGAAAAGGTGCACACAGATAGAAACATGTACAAAAAACCCAATTGATTTTTAGTTAGCATAGCAATAATTTGTAAATCAAATTAAACTATAATCAATGGAAATAGCAGTTTTAGGATTGGGGTGTTTTTGGGGACCAGAAATAAAAT
>Ga0308004_10001334_pt1 | contig 10921 bp, 9 predicted proteins | sample Neamet38_FD_203156 | JGI IMG/M metagenome (GOLD analysis project Ga0308004, IMG submission 203156) | Marine microbial communities from water near the shore, Antarctic Ocean - #38 | ecosystem: Environmental > Aquatic > Marine > Unclassified | place: Southern Ocean | collected 2014-06-06 | reverse complement strand
ATTTTTCATGAGTTTACAACGTTTTATCCACAATTTTACTAGAAAGATAATTCTTTACATCATAAATAATGCTAACCTCTTTCTGTAATTTTTTTAAATCTATATCTTTAAATTCTGTATGCGCAACTGCTAACACAATTCCGTCAAATTTTTTATCTGGTTGGTTCTTTTGCGAAACAACACCATGCTCTGCAAAAACTTCTTTAGGGTCTGCACAAGGATCATACACGGTTACCTTAGTCCCAAAATCTTCTAATTCTCTTACAATATCTACTACCCGTGTATTTCTAACATCTGAGCAATTCTCTTTAAAAGTAATTCCGAGCACTAAAATAGTTGCATCCTTTACAGCAACATCTTTCTTAATCATTAATTTAGTAACCTCTGCAGCCACATAAGTGCCCATACTATCATTTACGCGTCTTCCTGCTAAAATAATTTCTGGATGATAACCATATTCTTTTGCTTTGTGCGCTAAATAATACGGATCTACACCAATACAATGTCCGCCTACCAGGCCTGGCTTAAAAGGTAAAAAATTCCATTTTGTGCCCGCTGCTTCTAATACTTCGTGGGTATTAATACCCATAAGATTAAATATTTTTGCCAATTCATTTACAAAAGCAATATTGATGTCTCTTTGAGAGTTTTCAATTACTTTAGCAGCTTCTGCAACCTTTATAGAAGGTGCTAAATAGGTACCTGCAGTCACTACAGATGCATACAAAGCATCTACTTTTTTAGCAATTTCTGGAGTTGAACCTGAAGTAATTTTTAAAATCTTATCAATTGTATTTATTTTGTCACCCGGATTAATCCGTTCTGGAGAATAACCTGCAAAAAAATCTCGATTGAACACAAGGCCTGATTCTTTTTCTAAAACAGGAATACAATCTTCTTCTGTTGCCCCTGGATACACCGTAGATTCGTAAATAACAACATCTCCTTTTTTTAATACATTTGCCACCGTTTTACTGGCTGCAAGTAAGGGTATTAAAACAGGTGTATTATTTTTATCCACCGGAGTAGGCATCGTAATTATGTAATAATTACAGTCTTTTATATCTTGGATGTCTGTAGTACAAAATAAGCCTTTCTCACTCGTAGAGGCCCGGACTAACACAGCTTTTAAAGCATCCGGTGCAACTTCTAACGTACTATCTTTACCAGCCATTAATTCGTTTACACGTTGATGGTTGATATCAAAACCTACCACAGCATATTTTGTTGCGAACAGTCTTGCCAACGGCAAACCAACATAACCTAAACCTATCACAGCAATTTTTATCTCTTTCATGTTTCTATATTTCTGGCAACTAACGCATTTAAATTTCATTAAAAATGATACACGTAAAAAGCTAGTTTAATCTATTTTTAACACTGCACAATCAAGAACTAACATCTCTCTCATTTTTGGCTTTAAACCTAAAAAAATGAAGTCAAAGCAAAGTTAAAGATTTCTGCGCTATTTACCATACATTTTAATCTCCATATCGTTGCACAAACGAAAGCAGCTTCATAAATAATATAGCACCGCATACAATATCTAATTTAGAATTAAGCAAACTGATGCAAACGCAACACCAACTTCCTAAAAACGTAAAAGTTATTAAAAAATTGCAAAAACTAATTCAAAACAAATAACCCTGCCGAAATTCGACAGGGTTTTACTTGATGCTGGTAATGAGAGATTGCAGATCTCTAGTTTGCCCCATTTTAAAATAGCAAAAGCCAACTAGCTGCACTAGTTCCTTTTTTTATTCAAGACTTTACACAAATAAATTTGCGACAGTCTTGAATAAAAAAAAGTCTTACATTTCTGTAAGACTTTTGCTCTCATCTGCGGGCAATGAGGGATTACAGATCCCCTATTGAAACCAATACTGCAAATACAATCCTTACGAGCTGCGCTTGTAGCGTATTTTTTGTTTTAAAAAAATGATAAAGCGAGCTTCTCATTTTCTTTAAAACAAAAAATCCTGATGAAAAATTCATCAGGATTGTGATTGATGTGGGCAATGAGGGATTCGAACCCCCGACCCTCTCGGTGTAAACGAGATGCTCTGAACCAACTGAGCTAATTGCCCTTAGCGGTTGCAAATATAGTACGGATTTTCAATTAACCAAACAAAAAATGAATTTTTATTTAAATAATTTCTGCAACCACAAATGTACTGCCACCCACATAAATTATATCTTCCTGATTTGCATTTAGTAACGCACTTTTTAAGGCTAATTTTACAGAAGAATATTTTTTACCAAGCAAGTCAAATTTCTTTGCATTTACTTCTAAAACAGCCTCCGAAAGCCCTCTCGATATTGCAGGCTTGCAAAAATAGTAGTCTGCACCGCCTGGAAAGAGAGGTAGAATAGTTTCCAACTTCTTATCTGCAACAACACCCAATACAATGTGTAACTTTTTAAATGGTTGTTTTTTAAGTTGATTTAAAACAATTGCCAATCCTTCTTTGTTATGAGCCGTATCACAAATTACTTTTGGATGTTCTTGTAAAACCTGCCAGCGTCCTTTTAAATTTGTATTTTTCACGACGTTCAGCAATCCATTTGTAATATTTTCTTTAGATACTTGATATCCTTTCAATATTTTAATTGCAGCTACTGCAGTTTTTGAGTTTTGTATTTGATAATCGCCTAACATATCAGATATATAAGTTTCTGACGCTTCTGAAGCAAAATAAATTGGCGCACCCTCCTTAGCTGCCTTTGCAATAAAAACACTCTTTACAGAAGCTTGCTCCTCTCCTATAACTACAGGAATGTTCTTTTTGATAATCCCAGCTTTTTCAAATGCTATTTCTGGTAAACTTTCTCCTAAAAACTGTGTGTGATCTAATCCTATATTCGTAATAACAGCAACCTCTGGTGTAATACTATTTGTAGAATCTAACCTGCCTCCTAAACCAACTTCAATAATTGCAATGTCTACTTTTTCTGAAGCAAAATAATCAAAGGCCAAACCAACTGTCATTTCAAAAAAAGACATCTTTTGTTGTTCTAAAAAATCTTTATTACCATTTATAAATTCCGTTACTTTTTCCTCTGAAATCTCTACACCATTTATTCTAATTCTTTCTGTAAAATTTTTTAAATGTGGAGATGTATACAAACCAACCTTATACCCTGCTTCCTGCAAAATGGAAGCCAACATATGACTGGTAGATCCTTTACCATTGGTACCAGCAACATGAATAGACTTGAACTTCTGCTCTGGGAAACCCAACTCCTTAGACAAGGCTAAAATATTGGTTAAATCTTTTTTAAAGGCAGTGCTGCCGTCATTTTGGTACATTGGTAATTGCACAAACATCCAATCTAAGGCTTCTTTGTAGGTCATAAAATATTAAAATAAATATTGTTTGTAGCTCATTAAAGAGGACAATACTAGAAATGTAAAAATACAAGATTATTTAGACAAAGAAAACTTATAGATAATAGTTCCTGTTTGAATTTTAGGTGCTGCTCCATCTGAATTCCAAATGGTACTTAATGCAGCTTCTTTTGCAGGTTTTAACAAACAAGGTGCAGTGTTTGTGCTTCCTTTTACTCCTGGGATAGCACTCACTACTTTTCCGTTCTTTGCTACAGTAATACGAACTACTACAACACCTTCTTCTTGGCAATCTGGTTGCTTTTTAGGTGTAGATAGCGCTTTTCTTCCTGCTAGATTGTAATTTCCACTAGCACCAGTTCCTGTATTTCCATAATACTTAGATGAAATTGGTTCGCCCTGTTTACCTCCTTTTACACCATCAACAATATCATCTCCTTCTCCTTTTGGTTTTCCGTCAGATAAATTTCCATTTAAAAGCTTATTTAAGGCATCTAAGCTTTCTTTGGATGGTTTTGGTTTTGGTTTTTCCTTAGAAACTTCTTTCTCAACACCTTCCACTAGTGTTGGCTTTTCTTCGGCCAGTTTTCCAACAATTGGAACTTCTTTCGTAGTTTCTTCTGAAATAATTTTTTCTACCAGTGTTTCTTTTGTAACTTCTTTTAACAGCGAAGCAACTGCTGGTGTTTTTACCACTTCTTTGGATGCACTTTTTTGGGGTTTTAATACCGATGCTCCAGAACCCACATTCATATCTCCAAAATTGATAGCTACACCATACTCTTCTGGCGGATCTAAATATTGCATTCCAAAATTAAAAATTCCAAGAATAAATAAGATCAAAATCACAGCAGTTATTATAGCTGACTTGCGTTTATGTTGGGTATCTAAAACTGACATATTACTTACCTCTTACGGCTAAAATCATTTTTAATTTGTTTCTATTTGCAATATCAATAACCTTCATTATATTTCGATAAGGCACCTCTTTATCTCCACGAATTATAATTGTTTTTTGCTTATCTGTGCCTATTTTTTTTAAAATCTCACTTTCTAAATTTGTAGCACTTACCTTCGTTTTATCAATATAAAAAAGAGACTTATCTGTAATTGAAACTGCAATAGAGCTACTATTTTCTGTTTTCCCACCAGCTTTTGGCAGCAAAACATCAATCGCACTTACGGTTACTAAAGTAGATGTAAGCATAAAAAAAATTAATAATAAGAAGACAATATCTGTCATTGAAGACATATTAAAGGTAGGGTTTATTTTATTTCTTCCGCGTAAATTCATACTAAGCTGGCTCGTTTAACAAGTCTAAAAAATCTACAGACGTTGCTTCCATTTGATAGACTACTTTATCTGTTCTTACCACCAAATGATTATAAGTTATATAGGCAATAATACCAACAATTAGACCGGCTACGGTAGTTGTCATAGCTGTATACAAACCATCTGAAAGCATCTTAATATCTATTTGACCTCCTGCATTTGCAATCTCATGAATAGCAATGATCATTCCAATAACAGTTCCTAAAAAACCTATCATTGGCGCTGCACCAGCAATAGTAGCTAAAACACTTACATTTTTTTCTAATTGATACACTTCTAATTTCCCTGCAGTTTCTATGGCTGTATTTATATCTTCTAACGGCTTCCCTATTCTAGAGATTCCTTTTCCAATTATACGTGCCGTTGGTGTATTCTTGTTCTCACAAAGTGCACGTGCTGCCTCTAACTTTCCGTTAGATATATAATCTCTAATTTGATCCATAAAATGCTCATCTACCTTAGATGCAGCTTTTATAGCAAAAAAACGTTCAAAATAAATATACAAACCGACTGCTAATAGTGTAAAAAGAATGGCTATTATTATTTGCCCTCCTAAACCACCATCCATAATTAATTTATAAATAGACAGCGTTTTTTCTTCGGAAACTGTTTCCGCTAAAAACGCTTTATCTTCTTGAAAAAATGACAACATTTACTATTTTTTTTTAGGTTCTGACTAATTAACGACAATTCTTCTTTAAAATTGCTTTTAAATATAGAGAATACATTTTTGTTCTAACAAAAAAATGCCATTCTGTACTTTTACAAAATGACATTTTTATATTTTTTTTATGTTTTAATTACACAAATATTCGAATTACTACAAATGCTGCAGAACCCACTAAAAAACCAATTAATGCTAACCAGGATATCTTTTTGAAGTACCAAAAGAAATCTATTTTTTCCATTCCCATTGCAACCACACCTGCTGCAGAACCAATAATTAACATACTTCCTCCTGTACCTGCAGAAAACGCTATAAAATGCCATAAAGGGTCATCTAACCCTTCAGAAAACATTCCTAAACTAGCAGCCACTAAAGGCACATTATCAATTATAGCAGAACCAATTCCTAATAAAATGACTACTAAATCTGAAACGCCTGCTCCTGCCAACTCAGAGCCCATTAGAGGAATCCCTTGCTTTAAACTATCTGCAAAATTGAATAAAATTCCTAAAGATTCTAAAGCAGCAACTGCCATTAAAATTCCCAAGAAAAATAAAATACTTGGCATTTCTATTTTCGACAAAGATGCATGCACTGGACTGTGATGTGCACCAGAAGAATGCTCATCTGTTTCCTCTCCTGCTACCGAAGAAATAGAAAATTTAGACTTACTATAAATCTCTGCAAAAGTTGCAACCACAGCTAAAGATAACATCATACCTACATAAGGTGGTAAATGCGTTACTGTCTTAAATACCGGTACAAATAAAATGGAACCCAATCCTAAATATAGCATTCTGGCACTGTGCTGGCTTTTTGGCTTTTCCACTTCGTTTTCATCAAACTCAATATCTCCTTTAAAAGCTGGTAAAAATGTTGCTATAAAAGAAGGAACAAGCATACACAACAAAGAAGGTATAAACAAATAGGTAAACAACATACCAGTACTTACTTTATCACCAATCCACAACATAGTGGTAGTTACATCTCCAATAGGAGAAAAAGCACCTCCTGCATTTGCAGCAATAATTGTTAAACCTGCAAACCAAATTCTATCTTCTCTCTTTTTAACAATTTTCTGTAAAATTGAAATTAATACGATTGTTGCCGTAAGATTATCAATAATAGCAGATAAAATAAAAGCTAATATAGAAAACATCCAAAGTAATTTCTTTTTACTTTTAAAATTCACATATCCTTTAATCGTAGAAAACCCGTCAAAATAATCGATTATTTCAACAATAGTCATAGCTCCTAAAAGGAATACTAATATTTCTGCTGTTTTACCTAAATGATGCAACAGTGTTTCTTCTACTAAATGTAATTTATCATCATGCACCATCTCTGCAAAACCTTCTACTAGACTATGCTGACTAGAATCAAACCATTGTGTAAAATTATCTACCCCTAAAGCAACAAGTGCCCAACAAACCGCCATCATGATTAAAGCCGGTATAAGTTTATCTAATTTTAAGTTGTGTTCTAAGGTAATTGCTAAATACCCCAATATAAATACTATAATAATTATTGATTCCATATTTTATAATTTAATTTACATCAATTGTTTTAGCGCTATTTCAAACGCAGTTGAACATATTTTAGTTTTCGAAGTACGCTGTTCAAACGTTTTTTGCAATGCTTTTTTGATAATAGTAGACGTATCATCAAAAATAGCTTTATCGACCATTGGTAAAGTAACTCTTGCTTCCATTAAATAAGCAAAGACTCTGGCAATACCACAGTTTGAGATAAAGTCTGGTAATAAACTTAAATGATTATCTGTATACTCCATTATCGGTCCAAAGAAAATTTCTTTATCTGCAAAAGGAACATTTGCTCCTGGAGATATTACCTCCAAGCCCGAATCTATCATTTTTTGAACTTGATCCTTAGAAACCAATCTTGAGGCTGCAGCAGGAATAAAAATTTCTGCTGGTAAACTCCAAATTTTATTATTAATTTCCTCAAAAGAGACCATCTTTTCAGAAACCAATGTATTGCCATTTTTTCCTAAAAACAAAGTAGTCATTTCTTCCATAGAAAATCCTTCTTCATTGATAACTCCTCCTTCTCTATCTATGATTCCTACAACTTTAGCACCTAATTGTGTTAGGTAGTATGCAGCTGCAGAACCAACATTTCCAAATCCTTGTACGATTGCTCTTTTTCCTTCAATATTACCACCATAAATAGCATAATAATGTTTTACTGCCTCCGCAACACCATAACCAGTTAACATATCTGCAACCGTGTATTTTCTTGACAGATCCGGCGAAAATTGTTTATCTTCTATTACTTTAATTACACCTAAACGCAATTGTCCAATTCTATTAATTTTTTCTGCTACTGTTGGTTTAAAATGCCCATTAAAAATACCTTCTTGAGGATGCCAAACACCACAATCTTCTGTAATTGGAATTACATCTTTATCAGCGTCTACATTTAAATCTCCACCAGTTCCGTAATAGTGTTTTAACAATGGTGTTACGGCCTTATACCAGCGCTCTAGAACTCCTCTTTTTCTTGGATCGTTCGGATTAAAATTAATTCCGGATTTTGCACCACCAATTGCGGGTCCAGAAACGGTAAACTTCACTTCCATTGTTTTAGCCAGAGATAATACTTCATTCATATCTAAGCCTTCTCTCATTCTTGTACCACCTCCAGCAGCACCGCCTCGTAAAGAATTTATTACCACCCAACCTTCTGCAACTGTTTCTTGATCTTTCCAATGAAAAACAATTTCTGGTTGTTTATTCTCGTACTTTTTTAATAATTCTTTCATCTTATTTGTTTAAAATATTTCAACTTAATTTCTATTTTTTTCATACGATTTTTACGACATTTTCGTTTTTAGAAAAGTTAAAGTTGATTCATTTTTTTAAATAGTTAGAAATTAATAATAGAGATACTTAGATCTACAAACTTAATATAAAAAACACAGTTTTTGTTACTTTTTAAATTAAAAACTAAGGCAAACAAACAACACCAGATGAATGATTTTTATGAGCACCCGTGACACTTTTTAGACAATTAATCTGATTATCAATCTTTAACACCCCTAATAAAGCAAAAATCAAGGCTTCTTTATAGTTAATTAGGGTATCTGATGCCTGCACAATCTTAATATTTGAGTGGCTTCCAATTTCCTGCATTAAAAAAGAATTAAAAACACCACCTCCGGTTATTAAGACGGAATCTGAATCTTTTATAATTTTTGATATCTGAATTGCAATATGCGCTACAAAAGTTCTTAATACTGAAGAAACATCCTCTTCAATTGCATCTATTAAAGGAAATATTTCTTGCTGCACCCATTCTAAACCCAAAGACTTTGGTGCTTCTTTATTATAAAAAGCGAGTGTATTTAATTTTTCTAAAAGAGATCTATTCAGATCTCCTTCTGAAGCAATACTTCCATTTTCGTCGTATTCTAAACCTATTTTATTTGCATAATGGTTTAAAACAATATTTACCGGACAAATATCAAAAGCAATTCTCTTACTTTCTTTCTTAAACGACACATTAGAAAAACCGCCCAAATTAAGACAAAAATCATATTTAGAAAACAACAATTCATCACCAATAGGAACTAAAGGAGCTCCTTGTCCGCCTAGATTTACATCTTGAGTTCTAAAATCATGTACCACTTTTTGTTGTGTTATTTTTGCAATTTCCACCCCAGAACCAATCTGTAAAGTAATTCCTTCTTCTGGTTGATGTAGCACCGTATGACCATGAGATGCTATAAAATCTATTTCTGTGATCTTATAGTTCGAAATAAAATCTACAAGTACACTCCCTAGATATTTACCATAAACAACATCTAAATCTAATAATGCATCTGAAGAAAGGTGCATTGCATGCTGCAGTAACAGTTTCCATTCTGTTGTATAAGAAACCGTTTCTGCATGTATAATCTCAAAAAATGAATATTCGTTTTTTAAGAATTTTACATAGACCAAATCGATACCGTCTAGAGAAGTTCCAGACATTACCCCGATCGCAAAAATCTCTTTTTTATTCATAATTGTAAAATTAACAAATGTCTCTTGAAAATAAGTTACGAAATCGATATCTTTGTCGAAGAATATTACAAATATCATAAAAATATACCATGAATTTTAGTTTAACAGAAGAACACATCATGATTCGGGATGCTGCAAGAGGTTTTGCACAAACAGAATTATTACCAGGAGTTATAGAAAGAGACAACAAACAAGAATTTCCGCAAGAATTAGTAAAAAAAATGGGAGATCTTGGTTTTATGGGAATTATGGTAGACCCAAAATACGGAGGAAGCGGAATGGATGCGATCTCCTATGTATTAATCATGGAAGAACTTTCTAAAATTGATGCTTCTGCCTCTGTTATTGTTTCTGTAAATAACTCTTTAGTTTGTTACGGGCTTGAAAGCTATGGTTCTGAAACTCAAAAACAAAAATATTTAACAAAATTAGCAACAGGTGAATTTGTTGGTGCCTTCTGCTTAAGCGAACCAGAAGCAGGTTCAGACGCTACCTCCCAAGCAACAACGGCAGAAGACAAAGGAGACCATTATCTTATTAATGGAACAAAAAACTGGATTACTAGTGGTGGTCGTTCAGACGTTTATTTGGTAATTGCACAAACAGATAGAGAAAAAGGTCATAAAGGCATTAATGCTTTTATTGTAGAAAAAGGAGCAGAAGGTTTTCATGTGGGGCCAAAAGAAGACAAATTAGGAATTCGTGGCTCAGATACTCATACCTTACAATTTAATGATGTAAAGGTGCCAAAAGAAAATAGAATTGGTGAAGATGGATTCGGATTTAAATTCGCTATGAAAACACTTTCTGGAGGTAGAATTGGTATTGCTGCCCAAGCTTTAGGAATTGCAGCTGGAGCTTATGAATTGGCTTTAAAATACTCTAAAGAACGAAAAGCGTTTGGCACAGAAATTTGCAATCATCAAGCAATTGCGTTTAAATTAGCAGACATGCACACAGAAATTGAAGCTGCAAGAATGTTAGTTATGAAAGCTGCCTGGGATAAAGACCAAGGAAATAATTACGACATGTCTTCTGCCATGGCAAAACTATATGCTTCTAAAGTAGCTATGGAGCATACCGTTGAAGCTGTTCAGATTCACGGAGGAAATGGTTTTGTAAAGGATTACCATGTAGAGCGCTTAATGAGAGACGCCAAAATTACACAGATTTATGAAGGAACATCTGAAATTCAGAAAATTGTAATTTCTAGAGGAATCATAAAAGGATAATGTACTCCTTATATATACTATTTTAAAATCCATCTTAATAAGGTGGATTTTTCTTTTCAATCTATTTTGAGAAAAACAGAAACCGCGCTTACTACCTCTTTTTAAATAAATCTTATTGGAGTTTGCTTTATTATAAAACAATCTCATAATTAAAACTGCTACTTCCTACTACTTTCTCTAAAACAGATGGCATCATGCACCCAAATAAGGATAGCGCCATTAAAAAACTAATAATCGCATCAAAAAACTATAAATCTAGCTTTATATTATACAATTGCAAACCAGAAGAAGGGGCAATATTCCTTAAGAACA
>Ga0308004_10001332_pt1 | contig 10922 bp, 11 predicted proteins | sample Neamet38_FD_203156 | JGI IMG/M metagenome (GOLD analysis project Ga0308004, IMG submission 203156) | Marine microbial communities from water near the shore, Antarctic Ocean - #38 | ecosystem: Environmental > Aquatic > Marine > Unclassified | place: Southern Ocean | collected 2014-06-06 | reverse complement strand
TTTAATCATTATTGATAAAAAAGGTGAAGTCCGAAAAATACATACTGGCTTTTCTGGTCCAAGTACAGGTACATATTATACTGACTACGTAACTAATATGAATCAATTTGTTAAGGAATTGATAAAGGAATAATCTAATATTATAATTAACTTTTTTGTACTTCTTTAATTTTTTTGTTAGCTTTGATTATATTCTAAAATTCAATACAATGAAAATTTTTTTTCTAGTAATTTTATTAAACTTTAGTGCATCAAGCTATTCACAAAAAGAAAGTGCTGAAATTATTAAAAATGATTATAAGCAATATTTAAATCTATTTAAAAAAGTTCAACAACAAGAAAGCGGAATAGTTGATAGTCTTATAAAATTTAATGCTAACGCGGAAACACTTACTGGTAAAGCTTTTTCGAATTTATTATTAGGTTACTTCTTTTATAATCAAAATCTAAACAAGGCTGACAGTTGTTTTTATGTAGCCAAAGATCTATTTGTATTAGTTAAAGATGAAAAAGGGATTGCAAATACAAATCTAACTATTACAACTATTGCAGAAGCTAGGGGTGATTATAAATCTGCCTTAATAGGATATTTTGAAATTTTGAAACTTGATTATATTCAAAATGATACTTTACAAACCGCGAGAATGCAAAATAACATAGGAAGTGTTTTTTTTCATCTGAAAGATTACGAAAAATCAAAAATGTATTTTCAAAAATCATTTGCGATTTTCAAAACTTATAAAGAATATAGGCTTGAAATAACATCTCTTATCAATTTAGGTGATATTGAATATGAAACTAACAATTTAATTGTTGCTGATAGCCTATATAATGAAGCTTTATCTCTTGCTACTTTTCATAAATATCCAGTAGCAATTGCAGAGGCATTAACTAATATTGCTCATATTCAAATATCTACAAAAGAAATAGAGCAGGCTCTTAGTAATTATAAAATTGCTGAAGATTTATTAAAAAACAAAGAATTCTCTCGTAATAAAGCGTCTGTAGATATAGGGCTTGGTGATTGTTATTATTATTTAAAACAATATCAAAAATCAAAAAAACATTATACACGAGCTTTAATATTTTATAATCAAGGCGGATACGATTACATCTTAAATACGCTTTATCCTGACTTAATTGATGTGGAAGAAAGTTTAAAAAACTATAAAGAAGCGTTTCAATATCAAAAACTTTATCAAACTATACTTGACAGTAGTTATAATTCTGATAAGCTTTCAGTAATTGAAGACATTGAACAAAAATATGAAAACGAGAAAAAACAAAATGAAATTTTTGAGAAAGAAAATAAGATACTTAAACAACATAATCAATTAGAAAAACGTAATAATCAAAATAAGTTACTTGTTTTAGGTATTTTCGCTTTAGTTTTTCTGATCTCTATTGGGATTTATAATTATAAGAAAAAGATAACTCGTAATAAAGAATTATTAGTGTTAAATCAATTTAAAACTCAAGTCTTAAAAATTGTTGGTCATGATTTAAGAGCTCCATTGTCTAATATTGTTGCCACGTCAAATGAAACCTTAACAATACAAAAAACAAATATTGTTTTAAACATTCTAAATGATTTATTAACTTGGGGTACTAGTTCAAAAAATCAATTGACTGGAAAGTTCAATTTAGGAAAATTATTACACGAATTGGAAGACGAAAGTTATGAGCTTATAAATTCTAAATCAATTACAGTAAATATCACATCAAATCATTCTGAAAATTTGAAAATGAAAAAAGATGAAATGTTTATTATCTTAAGAAACTTATTTACTAATGCCATTAAATATTCTCCTGAAAACTCCACTATTCAAATTAAATATGATGCTTTTCACATTGAATTTAAGAATACTGTTTCAGAAAACATTACACCATCTACTCAAAAAGGTTTTGAAATAGTTAGGTTTCTTTGCAAAAGAAATAATTATACATTTTCTATTCATCAAACAGATATTTTTATTTCAACTATTCAATTTTAAAAAATGAAAACAATACTAATAGATGATAATTCAATAGACCTAAGTTACCTAACTGATTTATGTCAAAAAATAGAAAACATCAAGATTGTTCAAACTTTTACTGATGAATTATTAGCATTAAAATGGCTCAAAGAAAATAAAGTTGACCTTATATTATGTGATATAGAAATGCCATTAATAAACGGAATTGATTTACTAAAGAAAATAGAACAAAAACCTAATATCATTTTTATTTCTTCTCACGCAAAATACGCCATAAAAAGCTTTGAAGTTAATCCGGATAATTATCTTATTAAACCAGTCTCATTTAATAAATTAGCCATTGCTTTAAGTCAATTAAAAACAAAAAAACAGACTAGAGATTATATCTATATCTTACAGAATAAAATTCATTTAAAATTAAAACTTGATGATATTTTATATGTAAATGCAGAAGCAAATTTTGTAACAGTTATTACTAAAACTAAATCCTATTTAGTGTTATCAAATCTTACTCAATTTACAAGTCAATTACCTAACGATCAATTTTTAAGAATTCATAAATCTACAACAATTAATTTAACAAAAATTGAATCTTTTACTATGGAGTTAGTCGTTCTAAATAAAAAACCCATACTAATTGGTGCGTTTTATAAAGAAGAGTTGATGGATAAACTTAATTATTTATCAATAAAAAGAAAAGGATAAAATATTCATATTTTCAACTAATATCTTAGAAAATTAAAAGTGTTATACGTTTTACAACCTCTAATTCCCCCTACGTAAACTTATAGTGTTCGATTGTAAACATTGCCTATGTATTAATAATTTTTATCCATATCATTGTTACAAAACAACAATGATGAAAAGAAAAATTACAATTACTAGTTTAGCAATACTGTTAGGTTCAATGAGCCTATTTGCACAAACAAATGAAACAAAATACAGAAGAAGCTCAATGACTATGGTCTTGATTGAAGATGAAGGTTTAGGTGAATATAAAGACCAAATAGTTAATGCTTATGAGGCAAATCCATTTCCGGACAAATACAATAGTCATTTAATAGCAGACAAAAAATTTGATGCGAGTTCAATGACTTTAACAGATGAAGACTTAATAATGTCAGGATTTTTAACTGACACATTAAAAACACCTTTCGCTATGATTAAAGCTGTAGCAAAATTACAAACATTAAGATATGTTGCTGTAGATAGCTCTGTTGCAGTTATTATGCCAAATAAAAGAGAAAGATTACAAGCCAGTCTTGATAAATATATCAGAGAAAAAGGTCTTGCAAGACAAATGGTATCAACTTGGTTCAACAGAAAAGAAGATGGGTCAATGGACTGGGAGTTAATAAAAGAACGCGGATTATATTCTGCTTCTGCTGAAGATAATGAAGATGCTGAAACAAGCGCTGATAAATCTAATTTACTATTTGATTTTGATTTGATTGGAAACACATTTGTTGTTTTTAACAAAATGCAATTTTTTGAAAACGAACCTGTAGTTGCAATTATTAGAGATCAAGCAAAAATAGAAGCAATGAAAAAATTAGCTGGAAAACCAGAAATTTTGATAACAAAAGCAATGGCGGCGATTGATACCCTATATGAAAGAACAAAAGAAGGATACACAGTGAAATGTAATACCTTTTTATATACGTTACGTTGGAACAAAACTGTAGCAGATGGAATGATGAATAGTTACTTCAATAATGAAACTAACGTAATAGCAAATTGGGACACAGACACATTAATGAAATTGGATTTTATTGGTAAAACTCTTTCTAGTTCTATAGTAACTTTCAAAATAGGAGAAACGAGAACACAAGAAGAAATAATTAACCTCCAAGTTAGAAGAACAATGGACAATGCTTTAGCAAAACTTCAAAAAGAAAATGTTGTATTTAGACCAGTTGCACCAATTACGAGCACTCAACCATTAACTGCAAAAATTGGTATGAAAGATGGTTTAGAACCAGGTACAAAATTTGAAATATTGGAGTCTTACAAAAACGAATTAGGGTTGACAGAATGGAAAAGTGTTGGAAAAGTATCTGTAGATAAAAAAATCCCTGTATGGGATAACAGACAAGGTGCTGAACCTCAGCTAGACGAAGCAGGATTACCAATAGTTTCTCCAGAATTTACAACATTTAAGGGTGGTAAAAAAGCAACGGTCGGAATAAACTTTATTAGACAACTAAAATAAATTAAACTATTAAAACCTAAATTATGAATTTTAAAGGAATATTGACTGTTTTATCTATTGCACTAAATATATTTGCATTTGGACAAGAAGGTGTGAACGCTTGGGAAGAAAACTATAGTGCAGTTTCACATGGACAACAATCAGATGCAGGATCTGTCGCAATAGACATAACAAACCAATCAAGATACATAGCTGACTGTATTAGCAAGGCAAAACAACAAGCCCTTTATGTAGCAATATTTAAAGGTTATGGTAAATCTAATTCTGGACCAGCATCAGCACCTTTAGCAGATAAGCAAGTTTACAACCAAAACATTGATTTTTTCAAAACTTACTTAGCTTCAAATATGGAAGGATTAAGTTTTGTAACTAAGGCAAAAACAAATATTAAAAAGCCTGGCTCAAAAATTAGTAAAAAAGTTATCGAAACGACAACTACTGTTTATATTAATAAAGCGCTTTTACAAAAAGATCTTGAAAACCAGGGGATTATAAAAGGTATAGCAGATTTAGGATTCAAACCAGAAGTATTGATTGTTCCTGGAGATGCATACATGAAAAGATTGAACTTTGTTAAAACAATTGACAATCAAGGTCAACCGGTAGAAGTCTATGATTATACAAAAGCAGTAAATGATGAATTTTTTAATTCATTAGGTCTTTTTGTTAAATCAAAATATGATGATGCTTTTGAAATGGCAGATTTCAAATCAAAATTAGATGCTATAAATGCAGAGGTTCAAAAAAATAATATGAGAAGTGATGTCATGTTAAAAGAGTCTAACATGGATATTTTTTCAAGAGTTGTAGCAGCAGAACTTTGGCTAAAACTTGATGTTGTAGAACAATCTGTATCAGGAGGAATGGAAATGCAATATACAATTACAATGTCAGCGCTAGACCCATTAACACAAAGAACTGTAATAAATGGACTACCTCAGACAATTAAAACTGTTGGAGATAATAAAATGCAATTACTTGAAAATACAATAAATGCTGTTTCAGATGAATTTAGACCAAGAGTAATCAAGTATTTTACAGAAAGAGAAGAAAATGGATTACAAGGGAAGATTATGTTTTATATTGATGACAATTTGGAATTAGATTTTAATTCTGATATTGATGTAGATGGAGACGAATATGCATTTGCTGAAGTAATTGATGCTATGGTATCAAAAAACTCTAAATCATCAAGCACAAGTGGTTCTCAAACATCTACTAGACGAACTTATGATGTTTCTATTCCTACAAAAATAGAAAACAAACTTTCTGGAGAAATCGTAACAAATAATTATGAAAAGTTTGGCCGTAAAGTAAATAGAGCTGTCAAGAAGTTTGGATACAAAGCAACTATTGAATCACAAGGTCTTGGATCTGTTATTGTTATTTTCACTGAAGAATTATAATTCTAAATTTATGATAAACATTAAAAATTTAACTGTCTTTCTTTTGTTCATAAGTAGTTTTACTTATGGGCAAAGGAAAAATAAGTCCGGAGCAAGATATACCTACGAAACTAAGTGTATGGGAACTGAAATGGATGGATCATTAACTCTTGAAGTATGGGGTAAAGGACGAAATTATATAGATGCAACAGAACAAGCAAAAAAAAATGCTGTTTATGATGTTATACTTAATGGAATTAAATCTGGAGATCAAAGTTGTAGCCGTGATGCATTGATTATTTCACCAAAAGCTAAGACAAGATATGAAGATTATTTTGCAGTGTTTTTTGCAGATGATGGAGATTATCTTCAATTTGTTTCCACTAAAGATGAACGATTAGGTAATAAAGTGAGACGAAACAAAAAAAAGTCTAAACAAATGCAACAAAGAATGGTTGTTGTTAGAGTAAGTAGACTTGCTTTAAAAAAGAAACTAAAGGAAGATAATATAAATTAAAAAATTATGAAAAAGCTATTATACTTAATTGTAGGAATTTTAGCATTTACACATGTAAATGCACAAAACACAGCTGGTAAAGCGGATGATGCATCTAGAATTGTAATTAAATCACTTGTGCCTAAAGATTTAGGTGACTTAACCCCTACCGCACAAAAAGCACTTAAAATAAGATTAGACAGAATAATTACCGCTAGTGGTACAGGAGGATCATCTGCGGATAATAGATTCGTTATGGCTGCCAAAATAGTTGAGCTAACAAAAGATGTTTCTGTAACTACACCTATCATATATTCTTACACGCTTGAAGTAACACTTATTATTGGTGATGCTATTGAAGGAACAATATTCTCTTCTTATAGCTTTGAACAAAGAGGTGCTGGAAACAGTCAAACAAAAGCATATATAAAAGCTATAAAAGGAATAAAATCAAAAAATCCTAGATACGCTGAGTTTATTAACGAAGGAAAGACTAAAATAATAGAATATTATAATAGTAAATGTGATTTTTACTTAAAAGAAGCAGAAGTTTATGTAGGTCAAAATGAATTTCAAGGAGCTATAGCAACACTAATATCAATTCCTGAGGTATGCAAGGAATGTTATGAAAAAGCTATGGATGCAGTTGCACCAATTTATCAAAAACAAATTGATCGTCAATGTAAAATTGATATGACTGAAGCTAAAAGTGCTTGGAACGTTAGCCAAGATGCGAATGCTGCTAATCAAGCTGCTAATTATTTAGGTAGAATTGATCCCAACTCAATCTGTTATGATGAAGCACAAACACTTTCCAATCAAATTTCTAAAAGAATTAAAGAACTAGATCAAAGAGAATGGGACTTTAAACTAAAAAAACAACAAGACGAAGTTGACCTAGAGAAGGCAACAGTTAAAGCAGCTAGAGATATTGGTGTAGCTTATGGTGAAAACCAAAAAGCAGCCGTTTATAACGTTAGTGGCTGGTATTATTAATACACCTAATCAATAAAATATTTTTTATCATTCATAATAAGTTGATTCATTTTTAACTTATTATGAATGATAAAGTTTTATCCCCCCCCCTTAACTCAAGTATTTTATATTCTAAAATATTTGTAAACAATCTCATTTCTACTTTTTTACAACCTTAATAATACTTAACTACAATAAAATTTTATAGTATGTATAATGAAAAATTAGATAAATTAATTGAAATGGCTCTCGTGGATGGAGAACTAACGGAAAAAGAAAAACAAGTTCTTTTTAAAAATGCAGAAGCAATAGATGTTGACCTTGATGAATTTGAAATGGTACTTGAGGCTAAATTGTTTGAAAAGCAAAAAAGTATGGAACAAGAAAAACCAAAAAAAACAGAAGCTGCGCCTAAATCTGATAAATTTGGTGATGTAAAAAAATGTCCAGCATGTGGCTCTATGATTCAATCTTTCCAAATAAAATGTATTGATTGTGGACATGAGTTTTCAAATATTGAAGCTTCTAAAAATATTACTAAATTTTTTGAAAAACTTGATGAACTTGAATCTAAAAGAAAAGATAACTTGATTGAAAACAAAAATCTGGAGTCTGGAGTCTCATTAGGAACGCTACTAAAATGGTGGATATTTTGGTGGGTACTTATACCTCTTAAATTAATTACATTTTTTATTAATAAATCTAAACCATCCAAATGGTCTGTCACTGATTTACGTAAAGAAGAAATGATTATGAATTTTCCTGTTCCTAATTCAAGAGAGGAAATTATCGAATTTATCACTTTATCAGTAAGTAAAATTAATGATATTAGTATATTAAAACGTTTTGATGAAGAAGGGAAATATATTTCTAAATGGAACTCAATTTGGAAGAAAAAAGCTCTACAAGTATTTACAAAGGCAAAACTCTCAATGAATGATGACAGATCTACTATTCAATCAATTGAGGGGATACTTATTGACGCAAAAGTGATTATACTAAAAAAATAAAAAATGGGACTATTTGGAAAAAAATCAGAAGGCGGATTAATGGATGTTATCCGCTGTGATGAGCAAGAATATTTGGTTTGGAAATGGCGCCCTTCAGGAGAAGCCAATTCAACAAAAAAAGAAAATTCAATACGATTTGGTAGTAGCTTGCGTGTTAAAGATGGTGAACTTGCCGTTTTTGTATATAAACAAAAGGATGGTGAAAACCAGGATTTTATTATTGGTCCTCATGACCAAACAATAAAAACTGCAAATTTTCCAATATTAACAGGAATTGTAGGAACTGCTTTTGGAGGTGCATCACCATTTCAAGCAGAAATATATTTCATGAATTTATCGGGTAATGTTCAAATAAGATTTGGCATCCCTTATTTTGATGTTTTTGATCCACGATTTATGGACTTTGCTGTACCTATGGCCGTAAGAGGAACTCTTACATTTAATATTACAGACTACAAAGGATTTATAAAACTGAACCGCTTAATCAACTTTGAATTAGATGATTTTAAAAAACAAATCAAAGATGCTGTAACAAAATACATAAAAGGTGTAGTTACAAATATCCCTGCAGATAACGGAATGTCTGTATTACAAATGGAACGAAAAATTCTTGAAATAAATGATTTGGTTACAAAATATTTAGGTACTCGACTTGAAACAGATTTTGGTGTAAATATGAAAGGTTTAGATATTGCAAGCCTTGAAGTTGACAAAGAAGCTAAAGGATATGCCGAATTAAGAAAAGTTACAGCAGAGCAGACAACAAAAACTGTTGATGCACAAACAGATGTTAATATTAAGAATATACAGGACCTTCAGGAAATCAACGCTACGAATATGGAAGATACTTTGCGTATTCAAAGAGAAGAAGCCCAAAGAGCCCAAAAACTACAAACAGAGGGTCAAAACTTATCAGTTCATCAATTAAATCAGCAAACAAAAGTTGCTCAAACTGCTGCTGAGAGTATGGGTAAAATGGGTTCTGGAGGCGGTTCTGGAGGTGGAATGATGGATCCAGGTTCTATGATGGCAAGTATGGCTATGGGAGGAGCAGTAGGCTCGGGAATGGCAGGCGCTGTAGGTGGAATGATGCAAGGTATGAGTGAAGAAAAACAGACACCACCACCACCACCTCAAGTCCAATATAACATTTCAGTTAACGGACAACAAAGTGGACCATTTGGTTGGGACCAATTACAACAAATGGTTCAAAGTAATCAGATAACAAAAGATACTCATGTTTGGAAGCAAGGTATGCCAGGTTGGGAGTTAGCAAGTGTAGTTCAGGAATTAGCATCATTATTTGGTGCAAGTCCACCACCTCCACCACCAACAATTTAAAAGTAAAACAAAGAATGTGGAAACCAGTACCCACAAAAAACGTGGTGTAACCTGAAAAGCTTTATGAGTAAGGAAAAATAAATTTTATATATCATGAAAACAAATGAATCATTAGGAAAAAAAGCAGGAAATAGTATTACTAAATTTTTCGTAAGCCTATTAATGTTTATAATTTTAATAGCTATTACAGTATTTGTTATGGGCGTAGCTGTTCTAGAATTTATAAACTTTGACATGGATACACCTATGGCGCTAGGCTTAGGTGTTGGACTGTCTTTAATCTATGCAGTTATAATCTATGCAATTCCTTATCTCAGAAATATGAGTTCTGTAAAATGGTTTGCAATTTGTGCCTTAGGTGGTGCCTTATGGTGGGCTTATTTATTATTAACTCATTAATATAATTACATTATGGATGATAATAACTTTTTTTCAATGGACAGATTAATTGAATTTGGTATGGGCATGACTGTTGCTCAACAGATGGTGAAAACTATGAACCATTCAATGACAAATATGTACATTCCAGGAGCAATGAACCCAATGGAAAAACCACAGCAACAGTTTTTTTATGCAATGATTGAAGGTAAACAAGCAGGACCATTTTCTGAACAAGAATTAACCCGCTTAATAACCGAAAAAAAAGTTGTGAAAGAAACTTATGTTTGGATGCCAAGTTTGCCAAGTTGGAAAATGGTAGAACAGGTTCCTGAAGTTTTAAAATTGGTTGCATTAGCACCTCCACCATTTCAACAAAATAAATAAGATTATGAAAATAAATTTTGTACCATCAATTATAGCCATAACGGTAAGTTTACTTATCTCTTATGGTTTATCCAGTTTTCAAAATAATGAAAGTAAAATATTATTAAGTTTAGGGAGTTTTATTTTTCTTGCAACAACTTTAGTAATTACAATTGGAGTTAATTTTGAACAATCACGGACAACAACAAATATTAGCGTTGTTTCTGGAATGTTCTTTGCAATTGCATTTATAAGTAATTTATTATTCTCATTTTTCACGTATTCAACTCCAAGTTATATAATAATTAATGGAATTCTTTTATTAATTTTTATTTTGATAATATACTCGATAAATAAAGCAAAACAATGATATACATTAAAGTAGTATGCAAACAATCTTAGAATAAGAAGAAGAGCTCCTGTGTCTTTTAATGTTATGTTTTCATGTCACAAATACACTAACCTATATCATTAATTTGGTCTAGGTTTTTTTATTTGTACTTTTTATTTGTTTCCACGCTTGATTTGGAGATAATAATCCAATAGACATAATTAAGAGACATTAATTTCTATTATTAGAGAGAGGTTATAAAACTCCAAAGTAATATAAAACATATAGCATAAAAAAAGCTTCACATTAAGTGAAGCTTTTTTATTTTTAAGCGGTCCGGACGAGACTCGAACTCGCGACCTTCGCCGTGACAGGGCGACATTCTAACCAACTGAACTACCGGACCGTGATTATTTAAAATCAATCCCTAATTACTTAGGTGAGGCAAAATT
>Ga0308004_10001320_pt1 | contig 10956 bp, 9 predicted proteins | sample Neamet38_FD_203156 | JGI IMG/M metagenome (GOLD analysis project Ga0308004, IMG submission 203156) | Marine microbial communities from water near the shore, Antarctic Ocean - #38 | ecosystem: Environmental > Aquatic > Marine > Unclassified | place: Southern Ocean | collected 2014-06-06 | reverse complement strand
TATTTCTAAATTAAAATCGGCTGGAATTAGTGTGAATGAAAATGATCAATCAATCCAAAAAATACTCGATCGAGTAAAGGAAAGAGAATTTACCGGCTATACATATGATGGTGCAGATGCATCATTTGAATTGTTAGTTAAAAAAGTTCTAGGTGAATTTCCAGAATTTTTTAGCACTAAAAGTTTTAAGATTAATATTGAAAATTCTGGTGATGAAGGCAGCACCTTATCTAAAGCTGAAGTCATATTTGTAATTGGCAATAAAGATTTTAGTGGCTCAGGAGAAGGTAATGGACCTGTCAATGCTTTAGACAATGCTATTCGAATGAGTTTTAACTCAAGTGGTTATGCGGATTATGTAAAAGATTTAAATCTTATTGATTATAAAGTTAGAATTTTAAACACTGGCACCGATGCAATAACAAGAGTATCGATTGAAAGTATTGATAAAGAAGGCAAGAGCTGGTTTACAGTCGGCGTGTCTGATAATATTATAGAGGCATCATTTAGAGCTCTCATAGATAGTGTTGAATATAAGCTTATGAAAGATAAGGCACAGCCAATCACTTAAACTTAATGTCACATTTAAAGCCAACCATCATTTTAGTTGATACACAACTTGCGGAGAATATTGGATTAGCTGCTAGAGCTATGTACAACTTTGGATTAATAGATCTTTTTTTAGTTCGCCCAAAAATTGAATGGCCATCAGAAAAAGCTGCGGCAGTTTCCGTTGATGCGCTACCAATTATTGACAATGCTAAATGTTTTGACTCATTGAAAGAAGCGCTAGTGGGTATTCAATATTCATACGCCTTTACAGCAAGAAAAAGAGAAATGGATAAAAAAGAAATCTCAAATGAAGAAGCAATAAAAAAGATAGTCTTAAATGAAAATCAAAATTCTAATATCGCAATTGTTTTTGGGGGTGAACAATCTGGATTAACTAATGATGATTTATCTTTAGTAAGTGAATGCGTTTCTATTGAAACAGATAATCTATTCAGCTCATTAAATCTGTCGCACGCTGTTACTGTATTTTGTCATAGTTTATTTGCTGCAAAAAATTCAAACTTAATTGAATCATCTGCAAAAAAAGAAAGTAGAGCTGTTGATCATAGCAAATTACACCATTTCTTTGATCACCTTGAGCGCGAGCTTGATATTAGAGGATTCTTTGAGCCAGTTGAAAAAAAGCCAAGTATGCTAATAAAACTGCGAAATATCTTCCATAGAGCAGAGCTAAGTGAGAGAGAAATTGCTTCACTTCGTGGGGTATTAACCTCTCTTACAAAATATAAGGAAAAACAAGAAGATTAGGTGGTTTCAGGTTTGACAAAAGGTCTGAAACTAGTGTAAACCCTCTCTATTATTTACATATGACAAAAAGAATTTCAGCAAAACATAAAATTGATAGACGCTTAAGTGTTAACTTATGGGGTCGCCCTAAAAGTCCCTTTAACTTAAGAAAATATAGACCAGGTCAACATGGACAAAAACATGCTGGTAAAATATCTGATTATGGAACTCAACTTCAAGCGAAACAAAAGCTCAAAGGCTACTATGGTAATCTTAATGAACGTCAGTTTAGTAACTGCTTTAAAGAAGCGCTTAGATTAAAAGGTAACTCAGGAGAAAACTTAATTGGTTTACTTGAGCGACGTTTAGATACTGTTGTTTATAGATCTAAATTTGTACCAACCGTATTTTCAGCCAGACAATTTATTAATCATGGTCACGTAAAAGTGAATGGTAATAGAGTTAATGTTGCCAGCTATATGGTTAATGAAGGTGATGTAATTGAAATTAGAGATCAATCGAAATCATTAGCAATTGTTATGGAAGCAATCAAAAGTGCTGAAAGAGACATACCGGGTTATATTATTGTTGATGAGAAAAAACTTACCTCAACATTTGTACGCACACCAGAATTTGCAGAAGTTCCATTTCCTACGCAAATGGATCCAAATCTAGTAATTGAATATTACTCTCGATAAAAATTAATTATTCTTTATGAGGAATTTTTTTGTCTTTTAGATAGGCACTGAGTTCACCTGATTCAAACATTTCTTTAACGATATCACACCCACCAACAAACTCACCCTTGATATAAAGTTGTGGAATGGTTGGCCAATCACTAAATGTTTTAATGCCATCTCTAAGCTCTCCATCTTCCAGAACATCGACATCTTTAAAATCAACTTCAAGATAAGATAGCGCATTTACTACTGCTGAAGAAAAACCACATTGTGGCATTTTTTTTGAACCCTTCATAAAGAGTACTACGGCATTAGTATCAATAGTAGTTTGAATATTTTGTGTAGTTTGATCAGTCATAATTAGTCTTTCTTAATTGAAGTTTTTAAAGCTAGCGCATGGAGTATTCCACCCATTTTATCACCTAGTGCCTCATATACCATTTTATGTTGTTGAATTCTACTTTTGCCCTCAAATGCTGATGAAATTACATGTGCTGAAAAATGATTATTATCTCCAGCTAAATCAATGATTTCTACTTGCGCGTCAGGCAGTGAAGCTTTTATAAGCTTTTCTATTTCAGTTTGTTCCATTGGCATATCTCTATTTTACACTTAATAATTAAATATGCCTATTTCAATGTAAATTTTTATGTAAATTAATCATTTTAATTAAATATCTAATCAATTAATATTTTAGCTATGAAACAACAAGGTTTTACGCTGATTGAGCTTCTTGTAGTGGTTGCCATCATTGGGATTTTAGCAGCAGACGATACAACCCCAATCAATAATTAAGAGTCCATTTTAAATTATAGGAATTTTTTTATGTCGAAATTTATGTATTATAACATTGCAATAGCAGTTGTATTTTATGCAATCTTTTATTTGTACCAGATAAATTTTTGGTTAGCTATAGTTGGTGGAATTGTAATAACGATTTTGTTTGTAAAAATTACAGCGAAGGTGATGAAGAAGTGATATTTGAATATGTTATAGTAACGTTATTAGGTTTAACATTTGGAAGCTTCTCTAATGTTTTAATTAATCGCCTGCCTTTAGGTCTGACTATCATGACACCTTCACAGTGCCCACGTTGTAATACCAACATTAAATTTTATGATAATATACCGGTGTTGGGCTATTTACTCTTGAAAGGGCAATCCCGTTGCTGTCAAAAGCCTATTTCAGTTCAATACCCACTTATTGAAATTTTAATTGCCTTAATCGCAGTGACTAGTTTTAGTTATTATGGAGTTACCATAGCAACCTTCACAATTTTCTTACTAGCTACTAGCTTAGTGATTTTATTCATGACCGATTTTAAGGAATATATTATTCCAAATACAATAACATATCCTCTGGCAGTAATTGGCTTATCGTTATCAGTCCTAGAATTAAATCCTCTAAATACATTTGTAGTGGATAGCTTGGTTGGAGGTATAGCTAGTGGTTTATTATTTTTTATAATTTCTAAAGCTTATTTTTATTTAAAAAATCGTGATGGCTTAGGTTTGGGTGATGTGAAGATGATTGCAATGCTGGGCTTTTGGTTGGGAGTCGAAGCAATTTTGATGATTATTATAGTATCCTCAATTTTAGGCATAATAGTCGGTCTTAGTCTTATTGCTGCAAAAAAAATTGAAGCACAAGAGTATTTACCTTATGGTTGCTTTATAAGTATTGCAGCACTAATTGTAATTTTTTTAAAACTTGAATTTGGCTTAAGATACTTATTTTAACTCACGCCAAGACTTAATTCTAGGTTGACTGGAAGAAGACGCAGCGCCACCAACAGGTGTGCCAACAATAATATTATCAAATACTTCATAATCACTATTGCCATCTAAGGTATTATCTTCAGTTGATGCTCCACTTAATCCTAAGTACATCTTGCCACGATAAAAAGTTGCTCCAGTTGCAACACCTGAACCTAGTTCAACATCTACTCTAGTTTTACAGCCCGAAGCATAACTAAATACAGATTGAAAAGCTTTACCAGGAGCACATGGATTTGCTGCATTAGGTAAATACTGAGAAAAATATACGTTTCGATTAAAAATAGTTGGTTCTGACGTTACTTTTAAATTAGTGCCTAAATTAAAATACCAGCCAGACTGATTAGAGGCTACAGCACAATTTACAGATAGATTGGTTGTATTTAAACAGGATGTTTCGGTAACACTAACAGTGCTTGCCGCATAGTTTGGAAAATTAATATCCTTGATGCCATAAAGCTTATTAGCAATAAAAGAACTTTCATTAGCAAGTTGTTGTTGATCACCAGTTCCATAGTACAGCCAGAGTTTTTTTGTTCCTGCGTCAATGGATGCTGCGACATCATACATTACACGTCTTTGGTTTCTATAATCTGCCTCACTATCAAATAAATATTGCAGATCATAAAGTGTGCCATTGCTGCTAAGGTTCAACTTCCATAGTTTACCCTCATAGTCTGCAAAATAGACTAAGGCACCATAATATTCAGCTAATGATGTTGAATCAGCAGTTACAGGAACTACAGAAGCAGGAAGAGAATTTTTAACTTGATTGGTTACTGGGCTAGAGTTTGGATCATTATTATCGGTTAGAGCAATTGATTGAAGCACTTTGCCCCCATCTTCCATATCAATAACAAACACACCGGAACCATAATCATTTGTTACATTATTATTAAAACCAGCGCCAAAAACTGCTACCCATTTGTCTGCACCAGCAATCTTTATTCTCATGATTTTTGGCATCGACCATGCTTCTCCCAGCTTACTAAAATCATAGTCAGAATTAATAGTTTTTCCAGGGCCATAATCATGATCTGTCTTGTTGCCAGCGGCATCCCAATAATAAACAAATTTGGCAACCGGATCATTTTTAAAAGTAAACAAGTGTTTGGGATTTAAAGTATCTGTTATATCAAGTGCAAAATAAGAATTACCACCTCTGCCAAGCCCAGAAAGAAGAACAGTTTTCCAGCCACCATTATAATAAATATCTTTAATAACAGGACTACCGTCAACTCCATATATAGCATTAGTTGATGACGCGCCTACGTTTGGAACAAATTGAAATTTACTTAAAAGCGATGGCGGAATAAAAGCCCATAGCTCCTCACCGGTAATATTATCAAATGCATGCAACATACCCGAATTAGAACCAACAACAATTATATTTTTTCTAGAATGATTATTTCTTTTGAACGTACTATAGCCCTTATCGTTTCTATAGTAGGCCTCTGAATAAATTTTAGTAGAGCTAAGTGAGCCAGGGGGTTTACCAACAATTGCAGGCGAAGAATGATAAATATCAGCAAGCATCCATAATTGAGGTTCGGTGGTATTTCCATCGCCATCATAGTCATATGAATCTTTACCACGAACAAACTCTAGTAGTAGGTTGGGTGCATCACCAACGTTATGAAACGACGGAACTGCTGAGCCGGCATATAAATCATATTTTATTGTGCCTAAATCAGAGGCTACAAAATTATTGAGATTGCCAATTGGGTCAGCAAAGTTTGAACCTACTGTCCAAATTTTTCGATCATTAGGATTTTTAGTATTTAACTTCTCGCCAGCATCCCAAACATGAGGGGTAGTGATCGTGCCATCATTTGCTAGAGCATATTTTTTTAATCTGCCATGCCATTGCTTCCTTGTCTTATAATCAAATACCGCTTGAAATATATGATCGCCCAAATTGACATCGGGCATAATTTTTGGTGCAGAGAAAGTTAGGGATTGTTGGAGCACCTGACGAATAGCATCACCTAAAGTAGCAAATAATGTTGATTGGTCTGTAGCATATAAGGGTGCACCTGTTTGACCAGCTGTGGCAAATGCTTGATAGGTTGAACCACCTTGGTGAGCAAAGCCAACAATGTAAGATTTTACTCCTAAATCGTTATATAGTGACAGCACATTAGAATTTGGACTAGTTCCAGAAAATGCCCCATCACTAAGTAAGATAATAAAATTATTTTGGCAGTTAGCATTAGCATCAATTGGTGATGGATAAGACGTTGTGCCGCTATAGAAGCTTTTTGCAAGTACAACGGCATTATTAGGATGAGTTCCGCCACCATTAGATGATACGTTATCAATCATTGCGAGTATTTCTTGAGCACCACTTTGCTTAACGGGCACTTTAATAGTTGCATTAGAGCCCCATTCCATAAATCCAAAATTAGCTCCATCAGTAAGTGCCGAATCTTGCATTAATAATTTGATTACATTTTTTGCTGCAGCCATTCTAGAAATGGCAGCAACACCAGTGCCTGATGCTGTTATCGTAGTTTCACACGTCCATGCTGCAGGATTGTTACCACGCATATTAATCTTAATAATTTTTTGACCACCATAATTTGGAACATAAACCATACCTGAACCAGCTACTGTTTTATCTACGCCAATTCCGTATACACTGCCTTGTCCGGCGCATTGTTTGCTACCTATTAAATCATGTCCAGTACCTGAGGCAGGATTCCAAGCAGAGTATTTATATATTTTGTTATGTGTTGGAAGGTAAACATTACCTTCACGGTCAACCTCAATATCATATCGCGCATCAAAACCAGCTGTTTTAAGTATTGAATTAGATGGTGCGTTAGGTAAATTATCTAAATCGTACAATCGAAGCCTTCTTCTGTTATCCATCACAATTAATACTCTATTTGTAGCATCGATAGCACTTTTATAAGATGAGCTAACTCCAAGATTAAACGATTGATTTAATGAACCATCTGATGCATTTATAGCGCAAGATGTAGTTCTACTTGTGTCTGAAACATAAATTCGATGGGTTACAGTATCAACTGCAATATCTGAATCGTCACCGTTAGAGCCACACGCGCTTGGTAAAGAAACTGACCAGCTAGCTGTCCAAGAGTTTGTTCCACCTTTTACATATCGATTAAGTTTGCCTCCTTGTTTGGTGTAAACAGAATCATCGCTAGTATCGATAGCAATTTTAGCGGGATTTGAGCTTACTGATCCATAAGATGTAATGCCGGTACCCGATGAGTCGTGTACTGATACATATTTACCTGTATAATTAACAGTATGAACATTACGTTGGCTATCAATATCCACATCATTTGGACCTTTTAGTTGTCCTGGTGCTGGGATTGAAGATACGGGGTCATTCATACTTCCTGAAGTATCTAAGAGGATAAGTATATTGGCCTTAACATCAGCCTCACCTGTACCTGGTGGTGGCGATTTTCCCCATGCGGTTAAACTAAAAGTTACTAGTAGAGTTATTAATAAAACATTAATGCTAAATTTATTCACCATCTGCACCATACTTACTTTTCATACTGGCATGTTCATTTGAAGTAATTGCAACACTGGACATTAATATTTCTCCATCTGGTGTTGTTTCAGAATTAAAAAAAACTTCACGAAAAGACATATCCCAATAATAATAACTAATTCCATAAGCCATCTCATAAAATTCAGTAGGCTCACCATAATGGTATTTTAAGTTTTCCAAATGAGCGGCAGTTGGATTGTAATCATTGAACTGAACCTGATGTAATTTTTTTTCAATATATTCATAAACTAAATCCAAATCTTTATATTCAGGATCACCACAAATACTTGCAGTAGCTACTTTTACTTCATTAGGTTCTAATCCAAAGTCAGGTAATTCAACTCCTGCAACCTTAGACTGAAGTTCTGCTGGACTTGTACCCATTCCAACAATTTCAAAATTACAATAGGCATGTACTAAATTGGTAGTCAGTAATTGGGCTATACTGATTAAAATTAAAGTTTTTAAAGTTTTCATTAGTTAACCTCTACAATTGTTTCAAGAATAGAGCGTGAATTTGTATTATCGTTAGTCCCACAAGAAATTATTCTATACTCAATTGTAGTTGTTGAGCCGGCGCCACTATATTCAGATCCCGCACCAACGCTACTGCCTGCACCAATCCCACTTGATGATGATGCGCCTAAAACTGATAAATAGTATTCATACTTTTCTATGGCATATTTAGTCGCTACATCGCCAGTTAAGTTCATTGCCGTAGATAAAGGCACTGGATTTGGAGTTTTATAAGCATAGTTAAATGGTAGATCTGCAGCTTTATAAAATCCAGCTAATGGATAATTACAAATAGTATCAAATGTAAGGTTGGTATTATCTGGATAATTATTGTTAGAGACTAGATCAGCTAAGTATTTAATACTTGCTTGCATACCGGTTTCACCACTTAAAAAAGTTTGTTGTTTTGTAGCATACTCGCTTGTGACTTTACTTTGACTCGTAGCATTAATTACTAACATAGTTCCCATTAATGTAGTTACAAGCAACAGCATTAATGCAATCACTAAAACAAAGCCCTCTTCTTTTTTTTTATCATTAATCATAACTAATTTAGTAAATTTTAGCACAGAAATTTAGTTTTTAATTATAAATTATTGTGAGGAATAATATAAGTTTCTGACCACGGTAGCCGTGGTAAAACTATCCCGGAGATGTTTATCACTCCAACTATTGGTGCGATTACCAAGGGTTAGGGGAGAACCGACTGAACGATCCACATTGCCATGCTCATTAGGACTTCTAATTAAAATACTCGTTTCAATTTCAGTAGCACTAATGGCCCCACCATAAACTTCGCCATAAAATTTCATATCTGGAAGCTCTAATCTTTGAAAATTTGCACCAATATTTCCTAGTGCACATTTTCCGTTAGCTGCAGACATTCTATTATCCCAACCTGGATGACTATTGTCATAAGAACATACTTGACCCATACCATCAAAATGAATTGTAAGATATTCACTAGCTGTAATATAAATATCCTCAACGCCACTAGTTATATTTATTTCAGAAGCAGAAATAGGTTTTGTACTTATATAATCAGAATACTTTAAGTGATGGGATAAAGTGCCATTAAGACCATAACCTGTACATTTAGTTTCATCATGCCAAGTACAAGTCCACCCAGCACCTGTTACATGTGGATCATTTCCACCTCTAATTAATCTAATTCTAGAATTTAATCCTCTAGTTATTCCAAATGGTGATACAGCTCCAAGATAACCTTCATAGCCTGTCGCTACAGTTACTTTATTTTCACCTTGAGATAAATCAAAACTACCTCCATCAGCGTTTCCAAGACTTCCATTTATAATTACTTTTGTTAATCGAAATATACTTGGAAAGGTCAATCTCAGATAATGTGCGTTATGCTGAGACACCAATCCCGGTTTAGTACAAGCCCAATATGTAGCTTTATTACCATCAAAAGACCCTAAAGCATTGGCAGGACATATGCTCGTACCATTTCCACCATAATAAACATAATCAGTACTAATGGGCGTAATTTCTTGAATAGCACCACAACCATACTCAACATCTCCTGGTGCACAGTTTCCCCTTGAACCTAAAAACTGTAAATCTTCGACATAATCGGCAATGGGATTTTCAGCTAGTAGTGTAGCAGTTGCTGGACATTGGCCGGCTTGAATTTCCGCAATGGTTAAGGGTGTTGTGATTTGACAGATGTGTTTGTACAATCGAAATCGCGTATCATCTGACGTAAATTGCTTGGTATAATAAGTTACTTGGCGGCGCTCAGTTGGCGTTTGATCGTAAATCACCGATATTGCATCACAACAAGCAGCTGTGCCACTGTCCGCTAACATTACGGCATCAGTAATCGCACCATTATCAACCGCCGTGTAGCCTGCTAATCGAATATCAGAATTAATCATATCCACCACTGCACGTGCCGATTGCGCGATGTACTTCATATCTTTTTGAAAATCAAAGTTTCTTGCGATCATGGCATAAGATCCAAATGCCGCCGCAATAATGATGGCACTGACTGCAAGTGCAATCAGCATCTCGACTAAACTAAAACCATTTTTATGTATGGGCATAATTTATTATATTAATTATTGTGATGAATAATATAAGTTTCTGACCACAGTAGCCGTGGTAAAACTATCCCGGAGACGTTTATCACTCCACGTGTTGGTGCGATTACCAAGGGTTAGGGGCGAGCCTACGGAACGATCGACATTGCCATGCTCATTAGGACTTCTAATTAAAATACTGGTTTCTATTTCATGTGGGATTTGGGCTTCACCATAAACTTCACCATAAAGCTTAATCTCTGCAATCTCAAAATACCCGTTTGGATCATCGTAACCATTATCGACACAACTACCAGAAACATACCGACATACCTGTGACCCATTAACAAAAACGTCTAATTGGGTAATTGCTTGTTTATCGATACCACCTCGAGTTTCGTTTCTTAAGTCTTTTGAAGTTGTACCCCAAATACTAATATTTTCATATCTTGTTGACGATTGTAATAAACATTGTTGCCCTCCGTTCCAGTGACGGTTGCTACAGCTATTATTCGGCACCGCTGAGTCTGCACAAGTATTCACACATTGTTGCCCACCGCGCCCATACATAAAACCTAACTCTGCCCATCCTGGACGATACTTTCCATATGGTTCAGTAAATGATTGCCAATTATTTCTCCAACCATTCATAGTAATTCCGTTACCCGTACCTCCATCAATCTCAGGCACTACTCTAGCATCAATTTTTGTCAATCTTACGGGTGTGGAAAAACTAAGTCTTATCCAACCTGACTTAGAAAAATAACCAGTCACAGAAGGATCAGATTGAGGGTTGGTTCTTTTACATGCATAAGTAGTTAGATGGTTTCCATCAAAAGCATAAGCAGCATCACCACTCGCAGTTAACGCACCGTCTCCACCATTTACATTTACCACTGAGTCTTCACAGACAGCAGTTATAGAGCTTGGAGTTATCCATCTCATGTTACCATTACCATATCCAACTGAACCGTCACTAGTTACAGCGCCATTTTTGAAACCACTAAACTGTAAATCTTCGACATAATCGGCAATGGGATTTTCAGCTAGTAGTGTAGCAGTTGCTGGACATTGGCCGGCTTGAATTTCCGCAATGGTTAAGGGTGTTGTGA
>Ga0308004_10001319_pt1 | contig 10968 bp, 8 predicted proteins | sample Neamet38_FD_203156 | JGI IMG/M metagenome (GOLD analysis project Ga0308004, IMG submission 203156) | Marine microbial communities from water near the shore, Antarctic Ocean - #38 | ecosystem: Environmental > Aquatic > Marine > Unclassified | place: Southern Ocean | collected 2014-06-06 | reverse complement strand
TTCTTTACTGCATGGTAAAACATCTAATTCTTTACAAGTGTCTAAGTTTAAATTTTCACTCCATGCCATAACTTCCATGCCAAAAGCTTTACCAATTTTTGCTACTTGAGAACCAACCCTACCAAGTCCTACTAAACCTAAAATTTTTCCCTTAAGCTCAAAGCCAATAGTTGACTGCCAATAGCCTTGGTACATATTGTCAATTTCTTCTTTAAAGTTTCTAGCTAAACCCAAAATTAAGCCCCATGTTAATTCAGATGTGCCTGCAAAACCAGTCTCAGTTCCACATACTGTAATTTTTCTTTTTTTAGCTGCAGCTAAGTCTATTGCTTTATTTCTTGATCCACTTGTTATGATATATTTAAGATCGTTAAGATTATCGATTAAATTTTTAGTAATAGGGGTTCTCTCCCTCATTATTAATAATGCTTCGAAATCTGATAATTGTTCTATCGCATCAGCTTCATCTGTAAAAGGTTCACTAAATATTTTAAATTCATATTTTCCTGATAGTTTTTTTAAATCAACAAACTCATGAGAAACATTTTGATAATCGTCTAAGATTGCAACTTTAAGCATTTATAATCTTTCTATTTGATAAAAGAATTCCTGTTAAAATAAATATTGCGCCTAACATATGGTAAAACATAAATTTTTCATTAAAAATAATCATTGCCATAATTGCACTTAATATAGGCATCATATGCAGAAACACCCCTGCTCTATTTGCTCCAATTAAAGAAACTCCTTTTATCCAAAGAATAAAAGAGGCAAGACCTGGAAATAATACTACATAAAATAAAATCATAAAAAAATTTTGATCTGGAACAATTCTATAACCTGCTTGATATTCTATAAAATAAATTGGAATTAAAAAAATAAATCCAAATGAAATTACTACTTCTAGTAATGTCAACTGGGATAATTCATGTTTTTTTTTCTTTAGTAACGCAGAATAAGTTGCCCATGACAACATTCCAAAAACCATTGTAATATCGCCCTTATTAAAATCTAAATTTATTAATATTCCAAGGTTGGCTTTAGTTATAATTAAAATTACTCCAATAAAAGAGCATGTCACCCCTAATATTTGAAAAGTGTTAGTTTTTTCAATTTTTAAAATCGATGAAATGAAAATGATCATCACTGGTATTGTTGATATCATTAACACTCCACTGATAACTTGAGTAAAATTTAGAGAATAATAAACGATTGAATTAAATATAGTCACACTTGTTATTCCAAGAATTGTGTAATATTTAAAATTTTTTAAAATATATTTTTTTTTTCTTAACATTTCTTGAATTGTAAATGGTGCTAAAATTAACCAGGCAAAAAACCATCTATAAAAATTTAATGAAAAGGGTGGTATTTGGTATTGGCTAGCAAATTTCCCTACTAAAAAATTTCCAGACCAAAATAAAGTTGCAAAAAATAAAAAAATGTAAGCAATATTATTTTTATTTATCACTTAATTAAATCTACGAGAGCTATATGGTTTTAAATCTAAGTTTGTATTTTCTTCAGCAATCATTCCTGAAATTATTTTCCCTGAGATTGGACCTAAGGTCCATCCTAAATGATGATGACCAAAACAATAAAAAACATTTTTATATTTTTTCGAAGGTCCTATTACAGGCAAATAATCTGGTAATGTTGGTCTAAAGCCTAACCATTCATCCTCATGTTCTGGTAAATCACCCATCATATATTTTGCATTATTAATTAGGTTTTTAACTCTTGATTTAGTTAGAGGGTTATCTAGTCCTCCAAACTCAACAGTTCCTACCACCCTGAGACCTTGTTCCATTGGTGTAATACCAAATCCTCTATTTTGAAAAATTACCGGTCTACTTAGAAGATGATCGCAATCTTTAAAATGAATATGATATCCTCTTTCAGTATCAAGAGGTATTTTTTCCTCTAAATTATCTGTTAATTTTTTAGAAAATGAACCACAGGCAATCACAATTTTATCAAAAAGAAAGCTTTGTGTTTCAGTTTTTATAACAGGTTTTTCATCATCAAAATTTATGTTTTTAATATTCATCTTTAGAAATTTTCCATTTTTTTTTAAGAAAAGTTCAAATAATTTTAAAAGAATTTTTTTTGGATTTCTAGCATGTCTACCGTACTGATAATAAACTCCACCATGGTAAATGGGTTTTATGTTTGGCTCTAAATCATGAATTTCTTTTGGAGTTACTTCTTGTTGATCTACACCAAGTTCGTTTCTTACCTTAATTTCGAGTTCTCTACTTTTTAAATTTTTATCATTCCAAATATATAAAATTCCTTTTTTTTCAACCAAACCACCAAGATCAATTTCATCAAATAACTCATCATAAGCAGGTAATGCTAAATCTAAAATTTGATGCATATTTCTTGCGGTATGCATCATTTTTTTTGTTGTACAGTTTTTTAAAAACTGTACGAACCAGGGTATCATTTTTGGAACATAGTTCCATTTAAGAGCTAGTGGACCAGTCGAGTTTAAAAGCATTGCTGGAATATCTGCTAGAATATCAGGTCTATTTAATGGAACAGATGCGTAAGGAGAAAAGTGTCCTGCATTACCATAGGATGCTGTTGGGCTACCAGGTTCATCTCTGTCAAAAATTGTTACGTTAAAACCTTTTTTTTGTAAAAATAATGCATTTGAAATGCCTTGAATTCCTGCACCTACTATTCCAATTTCTAATTTTTTTTCCATGTCGTTATATATAATTCTTAAGTTCAAATATTCACGTGACAAATTCGACAAATAAAGTGTTAATATACTTAAGCTATTAGCTGATTATGGTTAATTTTTGCACTCATAACAATTGCAAATCCAATCATTGTTGCTAGCATTGAAGATCCACCATATGACATGATTGGTAATGGTGACCCAACAATAGGCAATAAACCCAAAACCATAGACATATTTACTGTTACATAAAAAAATATTGCAGACCCATAACCATAACAAAAAAGTTTAGCAAAATAACTTCTCGAAATCGAACCAATCTTTAAAATCCTATAAATAATAATTATATAAATTAGCAATAAAGATAATGATCCTAAAAAACCATGCTCTTCAGCAAATAATGTGAAAATAAAATCAGTATGTTTTTCAGGTAAAAATTCTAAGTAACTTTGAGTACCTTTTAAAAAACCTTTTCCAGTTAAACCACCAGATCCAACTGCTATTTTAGATTGAATAATTTGATACCCTGCTCCCAAAGGGTCGCGATCTGGATTAAGAAATGTTAAAATTCTTAATTTTTGATAGGGTTTTAGAAAAGAAATAGCAAAGGGCATTGAAATCAATAAAGCTGTAAAAGAATATATAAAATATTTCATGTTTATTCCGGCGAGCCATATAACAACTAAACCACTTAATGCGATTAAAATTGAAGTTCCTAAATCAGGTTGAGCAACAACAAGCATAATTGGTAAAGCTAAAATTACTAAAGCAATGAATATAGACTGAAAACTATTAACTTTGTCAAATTGGATTCGATGATAATATTTTGCAAGACACACTATTATTGCGACCTTCATTAGTTCTGAAGGTTGTAAATTAATGAAATATAGATTTATCCATCTTTGAGACCCTGATGCTTTGATACCATATAAAGCAGCCCAAATTAAAAAAAGCAGAACAACAATATAAAAAAAATAGCCAAAAAAATACCAATATCTTATGTTAAAAAATGACATGATAATCATTATAGAAAAAAAAATTAAAAATTTTGCTATATGACTTTTACTATGAAATAAAAATTCTCCTCCGTCTGTCGAATACATGGATAAAGCACTAATTATACCAAGCATAAAAATACAAATTAGTAAAATAAAATCAAAGTTTTTAATTTTTTGAGAAAAGGTTGATTGTGTATTAAAGGAATTATTTTGCATTTAGGTTTTAATCGTTTTTTTAATTCTAACTTGTTCTCTAAGTTCATGTCTGTCTATGATAAGTTTAAAAAGTTTCTTTGCAATTGGTGCAGCCGTTGAGCTACCAGATCCACCATGCTCTATGACGATACTTAAGGCGTATCTTGGATTTTTATATGGTCCAAAAGCAATATACAAAGCATGATCTCTTTCTTTATATGGAATTTCAGATGTATTTAAGTCGAGTTCTCTTGCTTCTTTAGTTATTCTTCTAACTTGCGATGTTCCCGTTTTACCAGCAAATTGATATTTTGGATTTTCAATTCTAGATGAGTAAGATGTTCCTCTAACTTCATTAGTTGAAGCAAACATTGCTTCTCGGACTAATGCTATATTTTTAGAGTTTTTAAATAGGGGCTGATATTTTTTTTTTTCTATAAACCCTAAAAGTTCACTTGCTTCCTGTAATCCTGTATTTTTTTCATTTATAATTTTAGCATTTTTATCCATTATAAATTTAATGTCTTCTGCAGTTTTAGCATTTTTTTCTACTATTATTTTTGGGTAAATTTCAAATCCACCATTTGCAAGTTGGGCTGTCATTTGACATAGTTGCAGTGGTGTAGTTTGAGTATAACCTTGACCAATACCTGTAATTAAAGTTTCACCTATAACCCAACCTTTTCCAAGATTATCTTTTTTCCATTTCGTATCAGGAATTAATCCTTTTTTTTCATTATTGAATGTTTCACCCAAAACCTTCTCACCAAGACCAAATTTTAAAGAGGTCTTTTTTAAACGATCTACACCAAGTTTTCTGGCAATCTCATAAAAATAAGTGTCACAAGACTGTTTCATAGCATTTTTTAAACTCACAACACCATGTCCTTTTTTTTTCCAGCAATGGTAAGTTTGGCCATACATTTCAACTTTTCCACTACAGTTAACTTTAAAATTTTCATCAACAATTCCATTTTCTAAAGCTGATAAAGCTACCATTGGTTTATATGTTGATCCTGGTGAATATAAGCCAGATAAAGTTTTATTAACCAATGGTTTTAATGGATTGTTTCTAATTAACTGCCAATCATCTTGATTAATACCAAAAAGAAATAAATTAGGATCAAATGAGGGTGAAGATTGCATAGCTACAATTTCACCTGTATAAATATCCATTACACTTATTGAGCCTGCTCTATTCTTTAAGAGTTCATTACAAAATTTTTGAATTTCCGTATCTATTGTAAGTTGGATTGATTCACCATTTAAACCATCTGTGTGATCAAGTTGACTAATTCTTTTTCCATATGCATTAACTTCGTATCTTTGAACGCCATTAGTACCAATCAATTTGTTTTCGAAAGTTTTTTCCAACCCAGTTTTTCCAACTTTAAGACCTGGTACGTGCTTATTTTTTATTATTTCATTGCTTAAGATATCTTTAGCACTAGCCTCACTAACATAGCCTAAAACATGAGTATAATTTTCACTGAATGGGTAATTACGAGAAACAGATAAAACTGGTTTCGCTCCTACTAAATCATGTAAAAAATAGTTAACCTTGGTGAACTGCTCCCAGGTTAAATTTTTAGAAATAATTAAAGTTTCCCAAGATTTTTGTTTATTCTTTTTTTTTATTATTTTTCTAAATTCATTATCATTAAGATTTAAAATCTCTTTTAATCTTATCATCAAATATTTAAAATCTTCTACCTGTTCAGGAATAACATGTAGCTGATATATCTTTAAATTACTGGCAATAATATTTCCAAAATAATCAAAAAATTCACCTCTTACAGGGGGCAATCTCCATTCACGTAATCTATTTTTATCAGATAGAGTTAAGTATTTTTTGTTTTCTGTAATTTGTAATGAAAATAGTCGAGCTACTATTCCTGTAAATACAATAACTTTAGCCATGCCGATAATGAACATTCTTCTATTAATAGTTTGGACTTTTTGTACACTAAAATTTTCACCGAACATTATTATTACCTAAAAAATAATTTTCAAAAAAATCAAATAAATTAGAAAGTAAAAAATATAGTACGAATGTCCAAGTAATATTTATTATTTGATCTAAATATTTTAATTCATAATTAAACATAAAATTTAAAGTCAAAAATAGTAATGCATTTATAATCAAAATTGTTATAAGAAAAAATATTGCGTCTTTTATTAAGCTTGGTCTTAAGGTGATATTTCTAAGGTAAGAAGCTGCTACACAAATTATTAAATACATTAAGCTACTTAATCCAATTGGAGTACCCATAACAACATCATTGAATAAGCCTGCTATAAAAATAGATATGTACCCTAAGCTTTGACTTCTCTTTACGCTATAATAGAAAATTAAAATATAAGAAAAATTGAATGAAAAATACTTTATACCCAAATAGTTTAAATCTGTTTCATTTAGCACACCAATAAAAAGTAAAATTATTGGAAAGTATTTGTATAAAAAAAAATTAAATTTATTTTTATTCAATGGGTGCATTTAATTTCGACCTTTTCTCAAAACACAATTTCTATATTTAATTGTGCCTATTTTATAAAGATTATTATAAAAAGTTTTCTTGCATTTATCTCCATATAAAAGGTTTAATTCTAAAAATTTCAATTCATTATCTTCAGTTTTATCATTTTTTATTATTGAAATTTCTTTTTTTAATTTTAATAGTTGCATGTTTAATGAGTTGTTTTCATCCTCTAACTTAAGTCTTATTTCTTCAGAAATTTCTTTTTGCTTTTTCAGCAGACTAACACTTTCGGACTGAAATTCTAAAATTTCATTTTTTTTACTAACGTTACTATTTGCTTCTTTTTTTTTTATTTCTAAATTTAAATTTTCTTTTTTAAAAGATATAATTTTTACATATTTTAGTTGTGATAAATCTTTATAAAAAATAACAATCGACTCTATGTTGGAAAAGTTTTTTTTTTTAATTATCTTTCCAACAGGTAAACCACTTTTAAATAACCCACCCATCCCAGAAGTAAAAACTGTTAAATCTGTACTATCATTCTCTAAATCGCCTTCACTAGCATATTCTATAATTCCATTTTTATTTCCGTCTCCAGACATTATTGCTTGCATATTATTTGGTTCTAGCGAAACTGGGATTTTAGAATTTAAGTCTGATATTAGTAAGACTCTTGATGTTGTGTAGTTTACCTCAACTACTTTTCCGATAAAATACTTATCATCTAAAACTGCCATTCCCAGTTCAATATTATTTTTACTCCCTTTATTAATTATAATAGATCTTAAAAATGGACTTTTTTTATCAATTAGTACTTTTGCAAATATTTCTTTATCGTTAATAAAATAATCATCAATTATTTGTTTTAATCTAATATTTTCAAATTCAATAATATTTTTAGAAATATTTTCTGATTTCATGTCTTCTAATTCAGATTTAATTTTTTTATTTTTTACATAAAGATTATTTTGATTTTGTACTGCAAGATAAATATTTTCTAATGCATTTTCTGGTAAAGAGGCTATGAATGATACACTGTATGTTATTTCTTTAATGGCTATTTTTAAATAATTTATAGGTTTAAAATTAAAATTTCCCAATATTAAAAATATAATAGAAAATATCATTAAACCTAATAATGAAAATCTTTGTTGTGTACCTTTTTTTAAAAATGCAGATCTTATAGCTATTACAAAATCATCTCTGCTTGTTTCCATTATCTTTAGTACTCAGATAACATAGTAGAAAAAGTTTCTTCGTTCTCTAAAGCTTTTCCAGTTCCTATAGCTACACAAGCTAAAGGATCGTCTGCAATGTGTACTGGTAAACCCGTTTCTTTGGAAAACCTTTTATCAATATTTTTTAATAAAGCTCCACCACCTGTAAGTGTTAATCCCATATCAACTAAATCGGCTGATAACTCGGGTGGCGTATTTTCTAATGCACTCTTTATGCCAGCTACCATCTCTTTCAAAATACCATTTAAAGCTTCTGAGGAATCTTCTTCCGTAATATTCACTTCCTTAGGTGTGCCCGATCTTAAGTCTCTACCTTTTACGGCATAGGTATTACTATTCGATGGAATGGCTGTACCAATTTCTTTTTTTATTTTTTCAGCTGTACTATCGCCAATCATAAGATTGTATTCTTTTCTCATGTAATTAACTAGCGCTGTATCCATTGCATCTCCTGCAACCCTTAAAGATTTAGAATAAACAAGACCTCCTAAAGACATTACAGCAATCTCTGTAGTGCCACCTCCAATATCAACTACCATTGAACCAGTTGCTTCTGAAATTGGAAGACCCGCACCAATTGCTGCAGCTATTGGTTCTTCAATTAATTGAACACGCCTTGCCCCTGCTGCAAGAGCACTATCTTGAATTGCTTTTCTTTCAACTGGCGTTGAACCAGTTGGAACACAAATTAAAATTCTAGGATTTGCAAAAGTTTTATTCTTGTGAACTTTTTTAATAAAATGTTTGATCATTTCTTCTGTAACGATAAAATCTGCAATAACACCATCTCTTAAAGGTCTAATAGCACTAATGTTTCCAGGTGTTCTTCCAAGCATTGTTTTTGCTTCATCACCAACAGCCAAAACAGTTTTTTTTCCCATGCTTTCAGCAATAGCTACAACTGATGGTTCATTTAAAACTACACCTTGTCCCTTTAATACAACAAGTGTGTTGGCGGTACCAAGGTCAATTGCCATATCTTGACTCCAAACACTGGTTAAGTTTTTAAACCAATTAGACATATTATATTCCCTTCACTTTCTGAGTTTCGTGCTCATTTGGAGCAGTTTTTTTTCGTTTAATTATCATTTTATTTAAAGCACTTAAATAAGCATTAGCTGACGCTACTAATGTGTCTGTATCCGCTGCTTGTCCAACTGTAGTTTTTCCTTCTTCTTCAATTCTCACACTTACTGTTGCTTGAGCATCAGTTCCTTCTGTAACCGCATGAACTTGATACAATTGAAGCTTTACATCATGGGGATATAAAACTTTTATACATTTGAATATTGCATCAACTGGTCCATCTCCAGTTTCTGAAGTTGTTTTTACTTCACCATAAACATCAAGAGTCATTTCTGCTTTTTGTGGTTCCCCAGTTCCTGCAAAAACTTTTAATGATTTTAAATTAATTACATATTTATCCAAAACCATACTATCATCAACTAAAGCTGCAATATCATCATCATAAACATGTTTTTTTTTGTCTGCTAAAATTTTAAACTTACCAAAAGCAGTTTGTATAACATCATCTGTAATATCAGCATAACCAAGATCATTTAATTTTTCTTTAAATGCATGTCTTCCAGAATGTTTTCCCATTACTAAAGAGGTTTTTTTAACACCTACACTTTCTGGTGTCATAATTTCGTATGTTTCTCTATGTTTAAGCATGCCATCTTGGTGAATACCTGCTTCATGTGCAAATGCATTTTTCCCAACTACTGCTTTATTAAACTGTACTGGAAAAGTTGCATTTGAAACAACTTTAGAAGCTTTACTTAATAGTTCAGTTTTAATCCCTGTTATATATGGCATTAAATCATTTCTAGTTCTTATTGCCATTACAATTTCTTCCAGTGCAGCATTCCCTGCTCTTTCACCAATTCCATTAATTGTGCACTCAACCTGTCTTGCACCTGCAGAAACTCCTGCTAGAGAATTTGCAACAGCTAATCCTAAATCATTATGACAATGAACAGACAATATAGCTTTATCAATATTTGGAACTTTATTTTTTAAAGTTGAAATAATTTTAGTAAACTCAGAGGGAATTGTATAACCAACTGTATCTGGAATATTTATTGTTTTTGCACCACTATTAATAGCAAGCTCAACTATTTTACACATAAAGTCCATATCAGTTCTTGTTCCATCTTCACAAGACCACTCAACATCGTCAGTAAGATTTCTTGCATAACTTACACTTTCTTTTATTGCCTCTAAAACTTGCTCTGGTGATTTATTTAATTTAAATTTCATATGAAGTGGGCTGGTTGAAATAAATGTATGAATTCTAAATCTTGGAGCGGCTTTTAAAGCCTCATGACATGCATCAATATCTTTCTTACTGGACCTTGCTAGTCCACATGGAATTGAGTTTTTTAAAATTTTACTTATTGCAGTTACCGCTTCAAAGTCACCCGGAGAAGCAATTGGAAAACCAGCCTCGATTATATCAATTCCTAACTCATCAAAAATTCTTGAAATTTGAATTTTCTCCTCAAGACTCATTGATGCGCCAGGTGATTGTTCACCATCTCGCATGGTAGTATCAAATATAATAACTTTATCTTTGTCGCTCATAACCAATAATATTTAAAAAAATATAATACAATCTATAATAGAGATTGCAAAATAATTGTCTTATTTTGGCTATAATTTTGAACCAGTTTGGGTTTTTAGTAAAAATTAACTCTTATCACTATCTATTAGTTTCTTTTTACCGATCCAAGGCATCATCGCTCTAAGTTCTGCACCAACTTTTTCAATTGGATGATCCGCAAGATCTTTTCTCATTTTTAAAAAGTTCTTTTGTCCACCTTCGCATTCTTTCATCCAGTCTTTAGTAAATTTACCAGATTGAATATCTGCAAGAACTTCTTTCATTCTTTTTTTACTTTCACTATCTACAACCTTTTTACCAGATACGTACTCACCATATTCTGCTGTATTCGAAATGGAATAATTCATGTTTGCAATTCCACCTTCGTAAATTAAATCCACTATTAATTTTACTTCGTGTAAACACTCAAAATATGCCATTTCAGGTTCGTATCCAGCTTCTGTTAAAGTTTCAAAACCATTCTTAATTAATTCAACTAATCCGCCACAAAGAACTGATTGCTCACCAAATAAATCAGTTTCACACTCATCTTTGAAAGTTGTTTCAATGATCCCTGATTTTCCACCACCTATTGCTGAAGCGTACGATAATGCAAGATCTCTCGCTTTTCCCGTTCCATCTTGATGAACAGCAAATAAACATGGTACTCCACCACCTCTTTCAAATTCACTTCTAACTAAATGACCAGGTCCTTTTGGGGCAACCATAAATACATCTAAATCTTTTCTTGCTTCAATAA
>Ga0308004_10001318_pt1 | contig 10969 bp, 6 predicted proteins | sample Neamet38_FD_203156 | JGI IMG/M metagenome (GOLD analysis project Ga0308004, IMG submission 203156) | Marine microbial communities from water near the shore, Antarctic Ocean - #38 | ecosystem: Environmental > Aquatic > Marine > Unclassified | place: Southern Ocean | collected 2014-06-06 | reverse complement strand
TTAATTTCTCTATATATTCAACAGTTTCTATTGTTTTTTTCGTACTGTTTTGAAGATCAATTATATATTCAGGAATAATAAGAGAATTGTCAGCTATGATATCAATTTTTATCTTATTCTTATCTTCAAAATATTTTAAATCTTCTATAAAGTTTTCTTTTATAAAGTCTGAAATTTTCTCACAAATTTTTAGTTCAACATACTTTGCTTTTGTTAAAACAGCCTTAACTTCTACTAATTTTAATATTTTCATTGCAAAGGATTCATCTGTAAGAGTAACTTTCCATTTTACAGCACTTTCACGTAATCTTTGTCTAGACATTTCTAGTAATCCGAAAGTGCTAATTCTTCCTATTTGAATTCTTGCTCTATCTGTCCTACATTTTTCTTTAAGCTTTCTTTCAACTAACCTTCTATTACCAAAGCTCAACATATCAATAAAATCAATAATTATTAAACCAGATAAATCTCTAATTTTTATTTGTCTCGATATTTCTTCTGCTGCCTCAAGATTAGTATCTAAAGCTGTGCTTTCAACATTTTTTTGTTTTATTGAGCTTCCAGAGTTAATATCGATAGAAACCAAAGCTTCTGTGGGGTTAATAACTAGGTAGCCACCAGATTTTAATTTAATTTCAGAGTCATAAATTTGATTTAGTTTTTCTTCAATATTTTCTTTAAAAAATAAAGGAACTTTGTCTCTATATTTTTTTATTTTCTTAACGTGAGAAGGCATCATCATTTTCATAAAAATTTGTGCTTTTTTATAACCTTCATTTCCTTCAATCACTATACTGTTCGTGTCTTCATCATACAGGTCTCTCAAAGTTCTTTTTATAATATCGCTTTCTTGATGAATTAGTGATGGTGCTATTGAGTCTAAAGCTGTTTCTTTAATCTCGTTCCAACTTTTTATCAATGTTTGAAGGTCATGATCTATATCATTTTTTGTTTTATTGGATCCAGCAGTTCTTACGATAAGCCCCATTTCTTTTGGAATAGATATATCGTTTAAAATTGTCCTAATTTTTTTTCTCTCTCCTGGGTTAAAAATTTTACGAGAGATGCCGCCTCCTTTAGGAGTATTGGGCATCAACACTATATATTTTCCTGCTATTGAAATAAAAGTACTTAATGCAGCACCTTTTTGACCTCTTTCGTCTTTTAATACTTGAATTAAGATTACCTGATTTGGTTTTATGACTTCTTGAATTTTATATCTTTTAGATCTAAATCTTGTTTCTGGTTTTTTTGGCTCAACTAACGGAATCTCTTCTGGAGGGTTTTCATTTATAATTATTTCATCTTCTGATTGAGAGTTAGAAGGTACAACATCAATTTCAGACTCCGGTTTGACATCGACTGGATCGTTAATATCCAAATTTCCATCAGTAATATTTTTCTCTTCTTCTTTTTCACTTCTTTTTTGAAGCTCTTCTCTATCTCTTTCTTCTTCTTCTTTTATTTTTGCAAGATCACTTTGTGGAATTTGATAGTAGTCTGACTGAATGTCGTTAAAAGATAAAAAACCGTGTCTATCTCTTCCAAAGTCTATAAAGGCGGCTTGAAGAGATGGCTCAACTCTACTAACTTTTCCTAAATAAATGTTATTTTTGATTAGATTATTTTTTAAGCCTTCGTATTCGTAATCCTCAATGTTGTCACCATTTTTAAGCACAACTCTTGTTTCATTTGGATGCGAAGCATCAATGTATAAATTTTTTTCCATATATTTTTGTTTAGTTGTTTCATTTTATATTTAAATAATTTTAAATTTTGTTTAAACTCAAGTGCCTTAACTTTAACAAATTCATATATATATTAAAACTAATGCATCGAATTATTAAAAATATACTTATACTAATTTCAAGTATTGGTCTATTGAGCATCTTTTCCTTACTAGCTATTTTATGGGCTTTTTCTAACAATTTACCAGATTATAAGTTTCTTAAGAATTATAAAGCACCAGTTTCGAGTAAAGTGTATTCTGGTGATGGAGAATTAGTAAACGATTTTTCAACTGAAAAAAGGATATTTGTTCCCTACAATGCAATACCAACAAAGGTAATTAACTCTTTTTTATCTGCAGAAGATAAAAATTTTTTTTCACATCCAGGCGTAGATGCTAAAGGAGTTATGAGAGCCATTATCAAAAATATTTCAAATATAGCTTCATCAAAAAGACTGGAGGGGGCATCAACAATAACTCAACAAGTAGCAAAAAATTTTCTATTAACAAATGAAGTGAGTTTTAATAGAAAAATAAAAGAAGCAATTTTAGCATTTAGGATAGAAAGAGTGTTGACTAAAGAGAGAATTTTGGAACTATATTTGAATCAGATATATTTAGGGGAAGGAACTTACGGTATAGCTTCAGCAAGTTTAGAATATTTTGATAAACCAATTAGTGATTTAAACTATGATGAAGCAGCATTGCTAGCGGCATTACCAAAGGCACCAAGTAGATATAATCCATATAAAAATATTGAATTAGCTCAATTTAGAAGAGATTTAGTTTTAAAAAATTTATTAGAAAACAACTATATAAATAAAAAAACCTATGATGAATTTATTAATAACAAGATTATATTAAAAAAAATAAAAAAGATTTTTTCTGAAGATACGAAATATTATGTTGAGGATATAAGAAAAGATGTAATTGATAAACTTGGTTATGATAATGTTTATAGGCAGGGATTAAATATCAATACACCAATTAATTTAAAGTTACAAAAGATAGCAACTCAATCTTTAAGAGATGGCCTAGTAAATTACGATAAAAGAAGAGGGTGGCGTGGAGCAATTCAAAAAAATGCTGATATCAATAATTGGACTAATGGATTAGAAAAATTTAGATTAGAAAAATCAATTAATTGGGATTTGGCAATAATAAAACAAATTAATAAATTTGATACAGAGATTGAAACTGAAAAAAAATTAAAAGGTATAATTAAATATGATAATATATCCTGGACCAAGAAAGAATTTAGCGAACTGTTTGATGTTGGAGATGTGGTATATGTTGAGAATATAAATAAAAATACATTTGCCTTAAGGCAGTTACCTAGTGTCAATGGAGGAATTGTGGTAATGGATCCTTTCACAGGAAGAGTTTTAGCTTTAAGTGGTGGTTTTAGTTTTAAAAAAAGTGAATTTAATAGAGCAACACAAGCCGCAAGACAGCCTGGTTCTGCATTTAAACCTTTTATATATGCTTTAGCACTTGAAAATGGCTATACACCATCAACTTTAATTTTAGATGCACCATTAGTTTTAGAACAGGGTTACGATTTAAAAATGTGGAAACCAGAAAATTATGGAAAAAAATTCTATGGACCTTCTACTTTAAGGATGGGATTAGAAAAATCTAGAAATTTAATGACGGTTAGAATAGCTCAGGACCTTGGTCTTGCAAAAATAGTTGATTTTTCAAAACAATTAGGAATTTATGATGACCCTAAAGAATTACTTTCAATTTCATTGGGTTCAGCTGAAACAACACTGCTTAAACTAACATCTGCATATTCTTCTTTTATCAATGGAGGAAAGTTAATTAAACCAATAATGATAGATAGAATCCAGGATAGCGAAGGGAATACAATATTTAATAATGAAAAAAGAAAATGTATAAACTGTGATGAGCTATCATTTTTAAGTGAAAATTACCCAAAAATTGAAGACAATTTTGCTCAGATTTTTTCAGCTGAAACAGCATATCAAATGACTTCAATATTAGAAGGTGTTGTTCAGAACGGAACTGGTAAAAATTTGAAAGATCTTAATTTAGATTTGGCTGGTAAAACTGGAACTACAAATGAAAATAATGATGCATGGTTTATTGGCTTTACATCAAAAATTGCAATAGGTGTCTATGTAGGCTCAGATAGTCCGAAACCACTTGGAAAATATGAAACAGGTGCAAAAACTGCATTGCCAATTTTTAAAAGCTTTGTTAAAAATGCAGTAAATAAAGAAGAAGCCAGACCATTTAAAGTCGCAGATAATATTTTAATGATGGTGATTGATCCTATAACGGGAAAAAAATCGGTAACACAGTCTAAGAAGACAATAATTGAAGCTTATAAAAAACTACCGAATGTAAATAATTCAAATTTAGACATTAACAATAGATTAAAAAATAATAATATATTAAGGTTCTATTAATGGAAAATACTTATCTAAATTATAAATCTGAAATAGAAAAAATTAATCAAAGAGTTAAGGAGTATCTTTGAGAAAAATGATATTTATACTAAATTAAAAAATAATAATATAAAAATGCTAGAGGATAATTTCTGGCAAGACAAATCAAACTCACAAAAAATTATTAAAGAAAAAAAACTATATGAGGATTTAATAAACTCATATGACAATTCTGTTAAATCTATAATTGATTTACATGAACTAAACGAATTAGCCGAAGAAGAAAAAGATCAATCTATAATAAATGAAGTTTTAGAAGGTTTAAAAGATTTAAAAAAATTAGCTAAAAAAAATGAAACAAAATGTTTTTTATCAAACGAAAGCGATAGTTTAGACTGTTATATAGAAATACATGCGGGTGCTGGCGGTACAGAAAGTCAGGATTGGGCTGAAATGCTTAGAAGAATGTATTTAAAATGGTCAGTTTTAAAAAACTTTAAATCTCAGTTGATAAGTGAACACAAAGGTGATGAGGCAGGAGTAAAATCAACCACAATAAAGATTGAAGGTGATTATGTTTTTGGATGGTTAAAATCCGAGTCAGGAATTCACAGATTGGTTAGGATTTCCCCATTTGATTCAGGAGCTAGGAGACATACAAGTTTTGCAAGTGTTTGGGTTTATCCCGTTGTAGATGAAAATATAGATATCGAAGTTAGAGAAAAAGATTTAAGAATTGACACCTACAGATCTAGTGGTGCTGGTGGTCAGCATGTAAATACAACAGATAGTGCTGTTAGAATTACGCACATCCCATCAAAAATAGTTGTTCAGTGTCAAAATGAAAGATCACAACATAAAAATAAAGACACCTGTATGAATATGCTTAAAGCAAGATTATATGACTTTGAAATGAAGAAGAGAGAGAAAGAAAATCAAAATATAGAATCCTCAAAATCTGAAATAGGTTGGGGGCATCAAATAAGATCATACGTTCTTCATCCTTATAGAATGGTTAAGGATAATAGAACTAGTTTTGAAAGTTCTAACCCAAACAAGATATTAGATGGAGAAATTGACGACTTTTTAGAAAGCTCACTGTATAAAGTTAAATGATTAAAAGATTAATAAAATTTTTATTATTCATACTTCTGTTCACCGTTTTAATAATATTTTATTTGAGTTTGATTGGGGTAAAAACTGAAAAATTTAATGAAAGAATTACAAATAAAATTTTAAAAGTAAATAACAGAATAAAACTAGATTTAAGAGGTATTAAATTTCTATTAGATCCATTCAATTTTACAGTAAAGGTAATCACCAAAGACCCCACGGTATTGCTAGAAGGTAACAAATTAGAAATAAAAGAAATAAAGACAAACATATCTTTGAAACCATTAATTTTTAATGAATTTTCAGTAAACAACTTAGAAATTTCAACAAAAGCTATTGAGCTTAAAGACCTAATTCTATTAGCTAGATCTTTTAAAAATTCAACTGAACTATTTTTATTGAATAGAATAATTAAAGATGGGTTTTTAATAGCAGACATTAAACTAGAATTTGATGATAAGGGGCAAATAAAAAAAGATTACCAAATCAAAGGGTCGATTAAGAATATTGAATTAAATTTCTTAGAAAAAATTAAAGCCAAAAATTTGAGTCTTAAGTTTGATATCAAAAAAAATAAATATACGTTAATGAAAGTTAAAGGTAACATTAATGAGATAAAATTATCATCTCCATTAATTGAAATTAATAAAAAAGATAATAAGTTTTTGATATTAGGAAAAATCCTAACTAATAAAAAAGAATTTAATAGAGATCTAATTAGTATTGTAGCAGCTAATTTTTTGAAAAACCCAAACATAGAAAAAATAAGCTTCAGTTCTGAAAGTGACATTTCATTTAACCTTAGTAAAAAATTAAGTATTAGTGATTTAGAAATAAAGTCAAAAGTAAATTTAGACTATTTGGTTATAAAAAATAATTTTATAAATCTAAAACAATACCTTCCCAATTTAGAAGAGTTAATCAATTTTAAGAATCATAAAATAATAATTGATTATAATAAAGACAAGCTAATCATAAAAGGTGACGGTGAGATTTTAATTAAAGACAAATTAGATTCATTAAATTATGAGGTAATAAAAAATAATGATAATTTTATATTTAATACGATAGTAAAGTTAAAAAATAATAAATTGATAATAGATTTTTTAGACTATAAAAAAAAAGAAAATATCAATGCTTCAATAGTTGCAAAAGGAACATTCAAAAAAAATAAATCAATTAATTTTGATTTAATTTCTTTTACAGAGAAAGATAATATAATATTTTTTGAAAATTTTGATTTAACTAAAGATTTCAAAATAATTAGTATAGATAATTTTAATTTTAACTATTTGAATAATAGTGAAATTAAGAACCAACTAGTTCTAAAAAAAGACAATTCAAATTATATTATTGAAGGTGAGAGTTTTGATGCTACTAAATTAATCAATAAGATTATAGATAGTGACGATGAAAACTCTTCATTATTTAGTAATCTTAACTCTAAAATCAGTCTAAAAATTAATAAAGTTTCGATCGACGATGTTAATTTTATAAATAATCTCTTTGGAACACTAAATTTTAGAAATAATAAAATCGACGACTTAAATCTAAAATCAACTTTTCCTAACAATAAAATAATAAGCCTATCAATTAAAACAAATGATAAACTAGAGAAAACTACAAAACTCTTTACAGATTATCCAAAACCTTTAATCAAAAGGTATAAATTTATTAAAGGCTTTGAAGAAGGTGTTTTAGTTTATCATTCAGTAAAAAGAGACGGAATTTCAAATACATTATTAACTATTGATAACTTTAAAATTAAAAAGGTCCCAGCATTTGCCAAACTCTTAACATTGGCATCTCTTCAAGGTATGGCAGATCTATTAACTGGTGAGGGTATAAGATTTACAGATTTTGAAATGCAATTTTCACAGAAAAAAAAGTTAACAACAATTGATGAACTATATGCAATTGGCCCTGCAGTTTCTATACTAATGGATGGATATATAGAATCTGGTAAACTAATTAGTCTGAGAGGAACTTTGGTACCTGCTACGACGATTAATAGATCCATAGCCTCAATACCCTTACTAGGAAAAATCTTGGTTGGGGAAAAAACTGGAGAAGGAGTTTTTGGAGTTAGCTTTAAGATTAAAGGAACACAAAAAGATTTTGAAACTACAGTAAACCCAATTAAAACTTTAACACCAAGGTTTATAACAAGAACTTTAGAAAAAATTAAAAATAATTAAGATAACTCAACTTTAATATGTTTTTTTTTACCTAGAGAAAGTTTTATAAGATCATCCCTAAATAAGTCTTTTGTAATTATTAATCTTTCATCAGTAATTATTTGATTATTTATTTTAATTCCATTTCCTTTAATTAATCTTCTAATTTCACTTTTAGAAGTTTCTAGTTTTGACAAAACTATTAAATCTATAAGTGTTATTTTATCTTTTAATTGTTTTTCATTTATTGATACTGAAGGAAGGGTATCACCCAAAGAATTATTACTAAACGTTTGCTTAGCTGTTTCTTCACTTTTTTTTGCTTCTTGTTTACCATGCAACAGAGTAGTCGCTTTATTTGCTAATAAAATCTTTAATTTATTAATATCATTATTTTTTATTTTTTCTATTTCTTCAATACTCATATCTGTAAAAATTTTAATAAATTTTAAAACATCTCTATCGTCTATGTTTCTCCAAAACTGCCAATACTCGTATGCAGAAAGAAATTTTTTATCCAACCAAACAGCCCCATTTTCTGTTTTCCCCATCTTAGCTCCTGATGCCAATGTAATTAATGGAGTGGTCAAACCATAAACATGATTATTGGAATATCTTTTTATCAAATCGACACCATTAACAATATTACCCCATTGATCAGAGCCACCAATTTGCAACGTGCAGTTTTCTTTTTTATTTAATTCAAGAAAATCATAAGCTTGCAAGATCATGTAGTTAAATTCCATGTAGCTTAATGACTGTTCTCTATCCAGTCTTGTTTTTACACTGTCAAAACTCAACATCTTATTAATTGTAAAATGTTTTCCAATATCCCTTAAAAAAGAAATATAATTCAAATTTTTAAGCCAGGTATAGTTATTTACAAATATTGGTTTAGTTTTGGAATCTTTATCATCGAGAAATTGTTGTAAAATTTTTTTGATATTATTGATATTTTTCTCTATTTCATCCTCCGATAAAATTATTCTTGTTTTATCCTTACCAGATGGATCTCCTATTCTGGTTGTGCCACCACCCAATAGTACAATGGGACGATGACCATGTTTCTGCAATAACCTTAAACACATAATTTGAAGTAAACTACCAACATGAAGGCTCTCAGCGGTGCAGTCAAATCCAATGTAGGCGGTAATTTTTTCTTTATTTAATAATTGAGATAAATTTTCTTCTCCAGTGCATTGGTAGAAGAACCCTCTTTCTTTAAATTCTGTTAAAAATTTATTCATAAATATGTTAACTACAATATACAATATTTATTAAAAAAAAATAAGAATGGAAAAAATTTATTCTTCACTAGGATTAATGAGTGGTACATCAATGGACGGTATTGATGCGTCAATAATAAAATCCAATGGAGAAGACAAGTGTGAGACAGTTTTTAATCAATATTTTGAGTATGATGAAACAATATACAGAGATTTGACTAATATTAGGGGCAAAATTAATTCATCTAAAAATTTAAAGGAAAATTCAATTGAAATAAAGATACTTGAGCGGAAGATAACCTTATTTCATGCCAAAATATGCAAACAAATTATTGAAGAATATGCTTTAGACATAGACCTTGTCGGATTTCATGGACAAACTATATTTCATAGTGCTTATGAAAAAATTTCAAGACAATTAGGGGATGGAAATTTGTTATCTAGTCTTTTAGAGAAACAGGTTGTTTATAATTTTAGAAAAAATGATATTGATAATGGTGGACAAGGTGCACCGTTAGCACCCATATTTCATCAATTACTAGTAACACAAAATAAGATGAAATTACCGGTGGGTATTTTAAATATTGGAGGAATAGCAAACATAACAATTATCTCTTCTGATGATCAAAATGATTTAAAAAGTTATGATATTGGACCAGGAAACTGTTTATTAGATGGGTGGGTTAGAAAACATAGTAAAGAAAGATTTGATAAAAATGGTATGTTAGCTGAAGTAGGAAAAACTAGTGAAATAATTCTAAATCAAGCAATAGATAGTTTTGATACTATCAAAAAAAATAACCAGCTTTCTTTTGACCTCAAAGATTTTAATTTAAATTTTATTCGTGGGCTCTCATTAGAAGATGGTCTTTCAACTTTAGTAGATTTTACAGCTTCTATAATTCAGGAGTCAATTATTAATGAAAATAGTTTTTTTAAGGATAAAAATCTGAATATATTAATTTGTGGTGGTGGAAGAAAAAATTTATATTTAATCAATGCTATTAGAAAAAAACTCCCAAGTGTGATTAATCTAAATCTAATTGATGATTTTAAGATAGAAGGTGATTTTGTTGAATCACAAGCATTTGCTTATCTGGCAATTAGGTCTTTTCTTAGAAAACCAATCTCGTTTCCCAAAACAACCAATGTGGAGAAACCTTGTGTGGGTGGTGTTATAAGTAAAAATTATTAAAATAATGCAGATTCTTTTTTAATATATTTATCTAAACTTTTTATCAAAACATCTTCTGTTTTAGAAAAAAAATGATTAGCATCACTTATTGCTTGAAAATCAACTTGGATTCCTTTTTGAGCACTTAATCTTTTGTTTAATTCATTAATATGTTCTATAGGAACAAGTTCATCTTTTTTACCATAAATCATAAGACCAGATGTTGGGCATGGTGATAAAAATGAAAAATCATAAACATTGGGTTGAGGAGAAATTGCTATAAATCTATTTATCTCAGGTCTTCTCATAAGCAACTGCATTGCTATTAAAGAACCAAAAGAAAACCCTGAAACCCAACATTGTGAATTATCAAAATTTTCTCTTTCTAACCAATCCAATGCTGCTGCAGCATCTGCTAATTCACCTTGACCATTGTCAAATTCACCATCACTCTTTCCAACGCCTCTAAAATTTACTCGACAAACTGAAAATTCATTTTCCATAAATGTATGAAAGGTATCTACAACAACTTTATTATTCATTGTCCCTCCATATTGAGGGTGTGGCTGTAAGACTAAGGCTATCGGTGATGTAATATTATTGCTCTTATAATACTTGGCTTCCATTCTTCCGGCAGGTCCAGGTATAAATACTTCTACTATTTTGTTATCCATAAATGATATTGATTATTATTCTCAAAAAAAAGTTACATTTATCATAAGTGAGCGACAATATGTTAATTTTTTTTATGTAATCTATACTTGACTAATTTAGTCAAGTTTGTATAAAAGCCTATAGTTTAAAGGGTAAATAATAGCTTATTATCAAAAATATGAAATTAACATCAAAAGGCAGATATGCAGTAATGGCTTTAGCTGATTTAGCTAATTTCAACAGCATAGATCCTGTGTCTTTAAGAGACATATCATTAAGACAGGGCATATCATTAGATTTTTTAGAACAAATATTTTCAAAACTTAAAAAACACAACATAGTGAAAAGCACTAGAGGCACTAATGGTGGGTATGTTTTAAACAAAGATCCTGCTCAAATTAAACTAGCAAACATACTTAACGCAGTAGATGAAGAAGTTAAAACCGTTCAGTGTAAAAAAGAGTCAAAAAAAGGATGTAATA
>Ga0308004_10001309_pt1 | contig 11018 bp, 12 predicted proteins | sample Neamet38_FD_203156 | JGI IMG/M metagenome (GOLD analysis project Ga0308004, IMG submission 203156) | Marine microbial communities from water near the shore, Antarctic Ocean - #38 | ecosystem: Environmental > Aquatic > Marine > Unclassified | place: Southern Ocean | collected 2014-06-06 | reverse complement strand
CTATTTTAGGGATGAAAATTGCTGAGAAATATGGTGAAAAGCCAGATATCTGTAATGCTATTGGAGCCCATCACGATGAAATTGAGATGACGAATCTTTACGCACCTATTGTACAGGTATGTGATGCAATCTCGGGTGCTAGACCTGGTGCAAGAAGAGAAATTGTAGAATCATATATTCAACGTTTAAAAGAATTAGAAAGCCTTGCTTTGGCACATCCAGGAGTACTTAAATCTTATGCTATTCAGGCAGGTAGAGAGTTACGTGTTATTGTAGAAAGCGAAAAAGTAAGTGACGAAAAAGCAGGTGCTATATCGTTTGAGATATCTCAAAAAATTCAAAACGAAATGACCTACCCAGGACAGGTTAAGGTTACAGTAATAAGAGAAACGAGAGCAGTTAATTACGCAAAGTAATAAACTCTTTCACGATAAAAAAAGCCCACCGATTTTCGGTGGGCTTTTTTTATGACTAAGAATAAATACTGTTTCATTTTGGGAAAACATAATAATGGAAAACCAAAATGCTCGAATTATTCTAAAACATCAAATTCTTAACTACCTAATTCTATTCTTGCATAAACTTTTAAGTAGCTAAATTTAGTGGGGAAAAAAATATACTTTACTTTTGCCATAGCAAAATTTATAAGATGAGAAATACAGCATTAAGTCATATACACGAAGCACTAGGAGCTAAAATGGTCCCTTTTGCAGGATACAACATGCCCGTTCAATATGAGGGTGTTACCGCAGAACACCTCTCTGTTAGAGAGAATGTAGGTGTTTTTGATGTTTCCCATATGGGAGAATTTATCATCCGAGGAGAAGGAGCATTCGAATTGGTGCAAAAAGTTACCTCTAACGATGTTTCCAAACTAGTTGATGGAAAGGTTCAGTATACCTGCTTACCGAATGGTAATGGAGGAATTGTAGATGATTTATTGGTCTACAGAATGGATGAAAAAACCTATTTCTTAGTGGTAAACGCATCTAATATAGCCAAAGACTGGGATTGGATTTCTAAACACAATACTGCTGGAGTAGAAATGGTAAACATTTCTGAAGAGACTTCTTTATTAGCAGTTCAAGGACCTAAAGCGGCTAAAGCTTTACAAAGCCTTACTGAGATGAACATCTCAGACATGAAATACTATACTTTTCAAAAAGGAAACTTTGCAGGAAAAGAAAACGTACTCATCTCTACAACTGGATATACAGGCGCAGGTGGATTTGAAATTTACTTTAAGAATGATGATGCCGAAGAAATTTGGAAAGCCATTTTTGAAGCTGGAAAAGACTGTAACATTACACCTGTAGGATTAGCAGCAAGAGACACACTACGTTTAGAAATGGGCTTTTGTTTATACGGAAATGACATAGACGACACTACTTCGCCTCTTGAAGCTGGATTAGGATGGATTACTAAATTTACCAACGACTTTGTTGATTCGGACTTTTTACAAAAGCAAAAAGAAGCTGGAATCACAAAACGATTAGTAGGATTTGAATTAATAGACAGAGGAGTTCCTAGACAGGGTTACGATGTAGTAAATCACGAAGGAGAAAAAATTGGAAATGTTACTTCCGGAACCATGGCTCCTAGCCTTAAAAAAGCAATTGGATTAGCTTATATCCCTAAAGATATGGCTACAGCTGGAACAGAGATTTATATTGCAGTACGTAAGAAACAACTAAAAGCGAAAGTGGTAACACTTCCATTTTACAAAGCATAATATGACTAAAAGGAATCTTCAGGTTTGTATGAGCCCAGCGCTATTCGACTTGTATGCAGATCGTAAAAGTATTGTGGTTGTGGTAGACGTGCTTAGGGCTACTTCTACCATGTGTATTGCTTTTGAAAAAGGGATTAATAAAATGATTCCAGTAAGTACCGTAGAAGAAGCGCTAGAGTACAGAAGCACAAACCCAGAGTATGTTTTAGCAGCAGAAAGAAACGGAGCTCCAGTAAAAGGTTTCGATTTCGGCAACTCTCCTCAGGCTTATTTAGATCATGACATGAGTGGAAAAACCATAGTGATGACAACCACTAATGGGACTAAATCTATTAGCATAGCTAAAAAAGACCACGAAGTAGTTATTGGTTCTTTACTTAATTTAGATGCTATTTCTAAATGGCTGATCAATCAAGATAGAGACGTAATCATTTTTTGCGCGGGCTGGAAAGACAAATTCAATTTAGAGGATACTCTTTTTGCAGGTGCACTAGCTCAAAATTTAGTAGATAGTAATTTGTACGACAACTCTTGCGATGCAACACAAGCAGCACAAGTATTGTGGGAAAAAGGACAAGATGATCTATTTGCATTTTTAGACAATTCTTCTCACCGTAAAAGGTTGGCTAAATTAAACATCGACTCCGATATTCACTTCTGTTTAAAAATTAATCAAACCACCAAAATACCTGTATTAAAAGGGGATATATTAGTGGCTATAGATGAATGCTAAGACTCAAAATATATAGTTTTTTTATAATCGTACTGTTTGTGATCAGTTCATGGGGATTTCATGCCCATAAAACTATTCACAAACATGCCACATACACGCTACCAATAGAAATAAGCGCATTCTTTCAGGTACATGCAAACGAACTTACAGATCGATCTGTACAAGCCGACAAAAGACGCTATACAGATACTACAGAAGCATGTAAGCATTATATTGACATAGACCTATACGGTGTTTCTCCATTTGATTCGGTGCCAGAGAAATGGTTTGATGCGAAAGAAAAATTCACAGAAGATACTTTAAAAAGTCGGGGTATTTTACCTTGGATTATCAATTGGGAATATAAAAATTTGGTGTGGGCTATGGATAGTGGCTCCACTGAGCAAGTTATACGTCACGCAGCAGATTTGGGACATTATATTTCTGACGCATGCGTACCACTACATACAACTTACAACTACAACGGACAGTTTACCAACCAAAAAGGGATTCATGCACTATGGGAAAGTAGAATCCCTGAAGCCTTTTCGTCTGATTACGAATACTATATTGGGAAAGCAGTATATTTACCAAATTCCTTAGAATATTCTTGGGAGCTTATAGAAGAAAGTTTTTCACTATTAGACGCGACATTAAACTTAGAAGAAAAAATAAGTAACGATTATAGAGAAGATTCAAAATTCCGCTTGTCAGCAAAAAACGGTAAAATCAAGGAAGCTTACAGCACAGAATTTATTTCGGACTATAATACAATTCTTGATGGAATGGTGGAACGAAGATTGCAAAGAGCCATACTCGCAGTAGGTTCTTTTTGGTATTCGGCATGGATTGATGCTGGGCAGCCAGACTTAAGTCTTTTACCAACCAAAACGGAGAATTTACCTAGATCAAACAAAAAATATATACCCAATAGAATACATGAGTAAAGCAGAAAAATACAAAAAATTTATAGCCAAAGAAGATATTAATTTACTCGAACTGGATAAGTATAATGGCGAAACAATACTCGTAGATACAGATGCAGAACTCGAAAAAGCCTGTTCTGAAATTGAAAAATGTGCAATTATAGGGATAGACACCGAAACAAAACCTTCCTTTAGAAAAGGACAGATGAATACGGTTGCCTTACTACAGATTTCAACTGATAAGAAAGCCTATATAGTTAGGCTTAAAAAGGTGAAAATGAGCAAACGTTTGGCAGACATATTTACCAACGAAGCCATTAAAAAAATAGGAATTGCTATTTTTGACGATCTTAAAGACCTTAAAAAAATCATACCTTTTACAGATAAATCTGTTGTAGACCTTAACCTTTTAGCTCCTAAATTAGGATTCGAAAGTATTGGTGCAAAAAAATTATCGGCTTTGGTTTTGGGAATTAGAATTTCTAAAAGACAACAAGTTTCAAACTGGGAATTAGAACAATTATCGCAGGCACAAATAGACTATGCTGCCACAGATGCATGGATTTGTAGAGAGATTTATTTAAAATTGGTTTAACTTAATTCAATAAATCTTCTAGCTCTTGTCTTTCAATTTTAAAAGACTCTTTTAAGTTTTTTATTTCTAGATTTATCGATTCTGCATCGCCAGACTCTTTGAGTTTCCGACCTACCAACATCACGTTTTTACGAGTATGCTCGTTCGATATAAACTCGAATGCTTTGGTGGTATATCCTTCGCGCTCCATTAATAAAGAACGAATTGCATCGGTAAGCATTTCTGCTTGTCGTTCTTCGAAAATACCGTGCTTGGTTATCGCTTTAAAAGTCTCACTCGTTCCCATATCCTTACGTACTTGCTTATGGCAGCATGGAGCACACACAATAAGTTCGGCATTGGCTTTTACTCCTTTATAAATAGCCAAATCGGTAGCTGTATCGCATGCATGTAGAGCAATAATAACATCTATTTCGTCTGAAGTAAAGTCGTTGATGTCTTTAGAAATAAACTGTAAATTCTCAAAACCACATTCCGTTTTAATAGAATTGCATAAATCTACTAGGTTCCCACGTAACTCTACCCCAGTAATAGCAACATCAAGCTTAAGCTGATTGTGTAGATAATCGTATAATGCAAAGGTTAAATATCCTTTACCAGAACCCATATCTACTATTTGTAATTTTTTACTCGTGTCTATTTTAGCGAACCAGCTACTCATGAGCTCAACATAACGGTTTATCTGACGATACTTATCTTGCTGCTTGTCTTTAACACGACCACTTGCATCGCAAACACCTAGTTTTTGCAAGTAAATATTGTTGTTGCTAGAAATAAGATAATTTTTTTCTTTGTTATGAGAATTGGCTTTTGAAGCTGTATTATTCATTTTATTCAGAAGTTTAAACTTTCCTTTTTTGCTAATCAATAATTGGCATTCTGAAGTAGTACTCACCAATAAAGCTTGCAAGAATGAAGCACCCAATAAATCGGAGAGTAAAAGCATTGCTTCCTCCAGGGCGTAGTTCTTAACCTGGTCTTGCGTTTTAAATCTGTAAGTAAAAGACAGCTTTTGTTCCGCTTTAATTTCTACGGGAACAATATATATATTCTTCAAATCTTCTTGAGCTTTAAAAACCTTACTCAGTGTTAATTTGACGAACTTTCCTTGACTAGTCACTTCTTGAAATAAGTCAAGAAATTCTTTCTTCTGTGGGTTTACTTGCATAGCTCAAAGGTATTTAAAATATGTGATTGTTCCTTTATACAATAGAAAGCATCAGGACAGGAATCTATATTTTATTTTTTAGTGTCTTCATATTTCGGTCATAAATTCAATAGATACAGAAATCTACAATCACATGCAGCAAATCATCTGAAATTATTAAATTTGGACTAAACACATACTCATATAAACACCAGAGTTGTGTAGCTATGACACACAATTACCTAAACAATAGAAGTAAATTGACTTATAATGAAACCATAGAATGTCTTTATGATTTAAAAGATGCTGAAAAGGTAATATTCAAAGAGAAAAAATTTGGAATAATTTCAAACAACTCTCTAGGGATATACCATAAAGACCTAAAAATAATCGCCAAAGAAATTGGGCATGACAATGAACTTGCCATAAAGCTTTTTGATAGCGGAATATACGAGGGACGTCTTTTATGCAGTAAAATGTTCAAACCCAAAGATGTTACAGAACCTTTAATGGAAAAATGGGTGAAGACATTTGAGAATTGGGAAATTTGCGATAGCTTTTGCATGGCGCTATTTTCCAAAAGCAAATTTGCATTAGCCAAAATATTAGAATGGACTAAAAGAGAATCTGAATTTGAAAAAAGAGCTGGTTTTGCAATTATTGCATCGTATTGCATGGCAGACAAAACATCAGACAATAGGCTATTTGAACAATTTTTACCAATAATAAAGCGTGAAGCAAACGACGAAAGATTGTATGTAAAAAAAGCAGTTAACTGGGCATTAAGAAATATCGGGAAACGGAATGCTGACCTAAATAAAAAAGCAATAGAAATAGCTTACGAAATATTAGAGCTTGAGAGTAAATCTGCAAAATGGATTGCAAAAAATGCTTTATCAGAATTACAAAAAGAAAATATACGAATGTCAGATTACCCAAGAGCTGAATATAGAAATCCAGTAACCATCGCCTTGCACAACTAACAGTATACAACTACAATCGTTGCATGTAATCTAAAACTCAAATGAAATTTAATCCTTTTCCTGAAATAGTAACAGAACGACTTTTTTTAAGACAAATTAATGAATCGGATAGTGACGTAATCTTATTTTTACGATCAGATAAAACTATCAATAAATTTATAAAGAGAGCCGAGAGTGATAAGACTAAGAACAGGCTAGACTCTCTTAATTTCATAAAAAAGATAAATAAGGGAATCGAAAACAACAACTTTATTTCTTGGGGAATAACTTTAAAAGAAGACTCTAAAATTATCGGCACGATTTGTTTATGGAATTTCTCTAAGGATAAAAAACAGGCAGAAGTTGGCTATGATTTATCACCCTTGTTTCAAAAAAAAGGAATTATGAGTGAAGCCTTAAAAAACGTAATAACCTTTGGATTTATAGACTTAAGACTTACTAAAATAGAAGCCTTTACACATAAGGAAAATGAAAGCTCAAAGAATTTATTAGAACAAAATGGGTTTATTTTAATGGCAGAGAAGAAAGATAAAAAAAACAGTTCAAATTTAATTTTCGAAATTGAACAAGCCAACAACTGACTATAATTAATATTTTAAAAGCGACCTGGGAAATAATTTACTTCTGAAGTAGTACTATCTCCAACAATACATTTCACATTATCTTAATAAAGATCAAACACATAACATCTATAGAAACAAAAAAAGCACCCATAGGGTGCTTTTTCTATTTACTAATTTATTCTTAACAACAGTTAGCATCACAACCACACATTGGGTAAAGACGCTTCTTTTCTGAAACTAAGATCACGATATTAATCAATAATAACACAATACCCATTCCCATACCAGCGGGGTCTAAAAAAGCGTGGATTAAGAAAATGTTAATTGTTATAGGCATCATCAAAACAGCACCTAAAGCAGTTGTCTTTTTACTTAACAACAAGATACCAGCAATAATTTCTGTAATCGCAATTAATGGGAACATATATCCAGATACACCAAAAGCTTTCATAAGATCATTTGCTTGCTCAGTCATTTCGGGCAAAGGCATATAATGTAGGAATGTGTTTAATCCTGCATTTACCATCATCAATCCTAATAAAAAACGGATTACTGTAATTACTTTCTCTTTCATAATTTCTAGTTTTAAAGTTTAACGGTTCTTAATTTATCTAAAAGCGTATTCATAAGCATGGCTTCTTCTACGGATACGGCGCTTATGTATTTTTTTTCTATAGCGAATACCTCTTCATCTACAGAAGACAAAAAGGACAAGCCTTGAATTGTAACTTTTATATCTACTCTCCTCCTATCATTGCAGCAGGCAACTCGTTCTACATATTCTTTCTTTAAGAGCTTGTCTATTAAGCGAGATACATTAGAGGATTTATCTAACATGCGCGACTCTATGTCTTTTACGGTGATTGCACAGCCCTTTTGCCCTCTTAATATACGTAACACATTAAACTGCTGATTCGTTAAATCATGCTTCTTAAACATACGATTTGAATCTGCACTCATCATATTCCCAGTAAACACCAAGTTCATAATTAAACGTTGTTGTTCTGAGCTGAAGGAATCCTGTTTTATTTCTGTGTTTATCGACATAGTTTCTATTTGATGTGACAAATATATGTAAATACATTTAATGTATCTACATTAATTGAATTATTTTTATACATTTGCAAAGAATAAAACATATAGTTATGAGTATTATAGTTGTAAAAAAAGAAGAACAAGCGCAAGGAAGTTTTAATAATGGCGCAATTTTAGAAAACAAACCAATTGGATTCCCACAGGATAACGGAGTACAGAAAGCGTATTCCAATCTCTTTTATTGGGCACATGCATACTCAACAGAAGGGAGCACAATAGGATTACACCCACATAAGGGATTCGAGATTGTTAGTTATGTTCTAAAAGGTGCGATTAAACACTACGATACAAAATATGACAAGTGGTTAGGTGTAGAATCTGGGGGATTTCAGGTAATAAAATCTGGAAGTGGGATTTCGCATTCTGAGGAATTAGGGAAAGACTCAGAAATTTTCCAAATATGGTTCGACCCAAACCTAAACGAAAGTCTAAATAAAGAAGCATCATACGCGGACTATAATTCTGAAGTACTCCCAATAGAAATTAATGAAAACAGATCGATTAAAACGATAGTTGGCGAAAACAGCCCAGTAAAGTTAGATACTGAAGGAATTCGTATACAAGAAATAAATATTAAAAAGAACTTCCTCTTAGAACTTGACTCTAATTACTCCCACTCTATTTATGTAATACAAGGAAAAGTAATATTGAATGATAAGCAAATTGAAAAAGATGACTTTGCAATTGTAAAAAAGGAAATGGAGATTCAAATTAATGGAGAAATAGATTCAAAACTATTTATAATTTCTTCGCCTACAACACCAAGCTACACAACATATATTAATTCGTAAGCACACAACTATGACAAAAATAATAGCCTTTTCAGGAAGTAACCATTCAAAATCAATAAATCAGTTATTGGTAAAACATGCGGCTAGCATAATCGAGAATCATGAGGTAGAAGTCCTCGACTTAAGAGACTACGAGAGCCCTATGTTTAGTCTCGATTTAGAAGCTGCAGAAGGACAGCCAGCAATTTTAAAACAGTTAGAAGCTACTATTTCTGAGAGTACAACCTTACTGATAGCAGTACCAGAATACAATGGATTTATGCCTTCGTTCTTCAAAAACACCATCGATTGGTTGAGTAGAATAAATAGAGAATTTTTAAAGGATAAAAAAATTATACTCTTGAGTACTTCTCCAGGGAAATATGGTGGAAAGCAGTCTTTAGAGCACACAGCGAGTATAATCCCAAGATTTGGTGGAGAAGTTATTGGCAGCTATAGCTTAGGTAGTTTTTATGAAAATGTGAATTTGGAAAATGGATTTGCATTTAATAATGCTGAAGAAGAAACTAAATTAAACGAGCTAATAATAAATATTTAAATTTGTGAAATCAAATGTTAGACTGCTAAAGTTATTTTTAACTTTAGCAGTCTAAATTCAAAACATGAAATTTATAGTTGCAATTCTCAGTCTATTCTCTTTACTCGTAAGTAACTCTCTATTCGCACAAAATAACGCCAACTATATTGGACATTATCACGATATTTCCGGAATAGATTTAGAGGGTTTTTACGGACCAAATTATATTCCAGAAAAACATTTCAATAAAAGTCATATTGTTGGGGATAATTATACAAATGGTAGATACTACGACCTTACCGACTCAATACACGAAGGATATATTAGATATAACCAAAGGAATAGTAATTTCAAATTTATAAAAGACCGTAAGAACACTTACAACAGTAAAACAATTAGAGCTCGGGAATGTAAATCTTATGTAATTGGAGTTGATTCGTTTATCAGAGTAATTAACTTTAATATTGAAAGAGATTTAGGAGCATTTCAATTTTACAAACCAGATTTCGCAGAAGTACTAGAGGAAATTAATTCATTTACTTTCCTCAAGCATCTTCACATGAACAATAATAGAATTTTAACAACCTATATTGTAAAAGATGGCAAGGGATCTTTGGAAAGTCTACCTAAGGGAGGATTGAAACTAAAAAAACTAAGTCTAAAATACTTTGGAGAAGTACCTTTACTGAATGAGTATATTACCGCGAATAGAATTTATAAATCAGATATTGAAAATTTCGTCAGCATTGCTTACTATTATGAAAAACAAAAAAATAATGCGCAAATTTATTTTGACATTAATTGGAATAAATTAAAAAATAGTCAGAATGCTAACTATTTTGCTAAAGTAGAATCAATTGACAAACAGAGAATTAAAACCAGCTACTACCACAAAGATAGTACACTCATTTATTCAGGAGAATACTCCTCTTTATCTCCAAAAATAAAACACGGAGAATTCATTTGGTACTACCCTAATGGGAGTACGTGGAAAACTGAAGAATATAGTCTGAATCAATACATAGACTCAGTAAAAACTTATTATGAAGACGGGAAACTCTATTCAATAAAAACTGAACACCCTTATTACTATGGTGAACTGACATACAATCAAATATTCGATAGGAATAGTAAGGGATTATTAGACGAAGAAGGAAATGGGACTGAAGTATTTTATGATGAGGTGCTAGACAGATCATTATTTAAAGAATATAAATACGGTGAGCTTGAAAGTTCCTATTACTTAAAATATGATGTAAAAATTTACACTAAATGCTCTAAACCAACAAGAATAAGATCCTTTGACTTTAAGGGTGATATCTTCGACAATTTCAGTGATTACCCTGAGGATGCATTAAACAATAATATAGAATGGAATTGTTTGGTTAAATTTATTGTCAATCCAAAAGGTGAATTTATTTCGTACGAGATTATTAGCACCACTAATCCAACATTTGATATGTATATATATGCATATTTACATTCTACTCCAATCAGTTCTATTTTCTCCAAACCAAAACACAAAAAAAACAAAATATTTCAAGAAGTAGTCTTACCAATAACTTTCACTATAGATGGCTATTCTAGAACTAGAAACAACAATTGGTTGATGTATTACCCTATGAATTTCAATAGCTTACAAATGCCAAGCTTACCACCACCTACATATCACTTTTAGCAGAAATCAGCGACAAAAACTTGTTTAAAGCACCTTTTTTAGTTGCATCAAACTCATACGAAATAGCATCATTTAAATAGCTCTTCAAATCGATAGAGCTATTTTCTTTTTTCTGCCAATCTGTAATAGCTTTTTCCTTGTTCTCCAAGCCAGCATTTAAAGCTTCAGAAAACTGATTTACAAAAGAAGATTCCAATGGTTTATTGGCTACCCAACAGGCAAACACAAAAGGCAAACCTGTAAATTTAAACCACTCTTCGGCCAAATCGTACTCGTAGG
>Ga0308004_10001308_pt1 | contig 11019 bp, 8 predicted proteins | sample Neamet38_FD_203156 | JGI IMG/M metagenome (GOLD analysis project Ga0308004, IMG submission 203156) | Marine microbial communities from water near the shore, Antarctic Ocean - #38 | ecosystem: Environmental > Aquatic > Marine > Unclassified | place: Southern Ocean | collected 2014-06-06 | reverse complement strand
GGCAAACTGAATTTAATATAGAAGATATGTTAAGACAGCCAAATGTTGTTCCTGAAACGAAGAAAGCAGATTCATTGTTAGAAGAATTTAAAAAAGACAGATCGCATTTAGCAATAGTCGTTGATGAATATGGTGCTATCTCAGGGCTAGTTACAATTGAAGATATTTTAGAAGAGTTAGTGGGCGAGATAGAGGATGAACATGATAGCGATGAAGAAGAGATAATCCAGATTTCTAAAAATGAATTTATTGCTGATGCTAAATTAGATATAGAGTCTTTTGAAGAATATTTTGATTTAGATGTTGGTGAGCAGGACGTTGAAACTATTGGCGGCCTCATGATAAATAAGCTTGGAATTTTACCAAAAATTGATGATGAAATAATACTTGGTAATATGAAATTAAAAGTCGTTGTAGCTGATAAAAGGAAGATTAAAAAAATTGGTATTAGCATCTCTTCTTAATAAGCTTAAGCAAGCATATAATTTTTTAATCCCTTTTATATTTGGGGTTATTGGAGTCTTTGCATTTGCACCCTTTTCAATCAAATTTCTTATTATTCCATCCTATAGTTATCTAGTTCACCTAACATTCTTTACGCAAAATAATCACTTTATAAGAAAGCTTATTCTTTGGACATTAGGTCACTGGGGTATAGGTGTATCATGGATAATAGTAAGTGTTTACTATTATGGAAACATAGGTTATATATCATCATTTATTGTATATATATTATTTCTTTTATTAGTATTAATCTTTGCTGTCGCGCCTATAAAGCTATTTAAAATACATCAAAAATACAACTCTAATATATATTTTATTACTTATATAGCCTCAGCTTTATTATTGATAGAGCTGTCTAGAGATTTCTTCTTTGGTGGCTTTCCGTGGTTGGTTCCAGGAACAGTTTCAATCGATACCCTTCTATCTAATATCTTGCCTGTATTTGGAGTTGCTGGAGCATCTTTTCTTCTATATTTAGGATCTGCATCTATTGCTTGTTTTTGGGATAATTCAAAAAAAATTGCTCTATCAATTGCAGCCATAACAACTCTGTTATTTATTCCATACACTGCTGATAAAGATAAATATGAAGAATCTATTTCAATAGCAATCGTTCAGCCATCACTAGACCCAAAGCTAAAATTAAAACAAATATACAAACCTTTAATCGAAGAAACACTTATCAAGTTATCTCTAAATAATACAAATAACCCCGAGTTAATAATATGGCCAGAAGCAGAGCTACCCTACGCATACAAAAGCCCACAATATTATCAACTTAAACAAAGGTTTGGAGATTCAACTGAACTAATAACAGGAATTTGGTCATTTGAGGATAGAGAGTTATTTAATTCACTTGTTAACTTAAAAACAGACCAAATATATAAAAAACAACATTTAGTACCATTTGGCGAATATATTCCATTTAAAAATCTACTCAATCCTATTTTAATATATTTTGGAGCGCCTCTATCAGATATTTCAGCTGGGTCATCAAAGCAAATGCCTATTAGAATTAGTAACAACTTAACGATAGCGCCATTGATATGCTACGACATTGTATTTGGAAATGATGTAAGAAAAGCGGTCAAAAGTTCTAATATCATTATCAATATCAGCAATGACTCTTGGTTTGGGAAGTCTCTAGGCCCATATCAGCACCTAGAGATTTCTAGAATAAGAGCATTAGAAAATAATAAATGGCTATTAAGAGCTACTAATGATGGGTTTTCAGCTGTTATTGATAATAAAGGAACAATTGTTGATTTATTATCAAAAGGAAATCAGGGCGTCATTAATCAAGATGTAGGTTTTACTAATACAACCACTTTTTATGCTGTCTTTGGCTATTATGTGCCATACTTATTTGCATTAATTTACCTTTTTAGCGTTATTATTAGAACTGTATGGTCAAACTTAAAAACATAGCCTTAATATCAAGCTTTTTGTTTGCATTAAATAGCTATTCAGAAACTTTAATTCAGGTTGATATTAGTGAACAAAGACTCTATTTAATAAGCAATAACAAAGTTTTATCTAGTTATCCTATATCCTCTTCCTCATATGGTGAGGGCCAGAAAGAGAATTCTTTTAAAACACCTCTTGGGACTCATACCATCAAAGAAATGATTGGATCTAATGCAATAAAAGATACTATTTTTATCTCAAGGATTAATACCAAAAGGACAGCGAGTCTCATTAAAGAGCCTATAGATACTGAAAATGATTATGTAACATCAAGAATTATGTGGCTTGAAGGCGATGAAGAGGGCTATAACAAAGGTGGAGCCGTTGACTCATATAGAAGATATATCTATATACATGGAACCCAAGAAGAGGGCTTAATAGGGGTTAAAGCATCGCATGGATGCATAAGAATGTTCAATAATGATGTAATTGAGCTATATAAAAAGGTTAATATAGGGACAAAAGTTCTAATTAAAGCTTAATTTTTGTCCCTAAATCTATATTTCTTATAGATTTCCAGCTACAGATGATTCAGAAAAGCTTAACTTCTCTTTTCTATCTTCTTTTGCAGGAGCATCTCCAAATTTACCATCAGTCTCAGCAAGCTTTTGAATTAAGCTAGCAGGCTTAAATGTGTCACTTTTAGTTAATTCATGGTATTTGTTTAGCTTGTTCAATACTTCAGTCATTCCTGTTGCATTTGCATGATGCATAGGACCGCCTCTCCATATCGGGAAACCATAGCCATTTATATAAACAACATCCAAATCTGCTGCTCGTTGACCAACACCCTCTTCTATAATGTCAGCTCCCTCATTAATAAGAGCAAGAATACATCTATCGACAATTTCTTCGTCTGATATCTCTCTTCTTTCAATCCCATTTGCAGCTGAAACTGTTTTATAGATATCTTCATTCTCAGGAGCTGGATTAGGAGCTCTTGAGCCTTCGTTATAATTATAAAAACCTTTTCCATTTTTCTGACCAAATCTATCTAGCTCACAAAGTTGATCACCGATTTTTGATGGAAGTGCTGGCTCTGCACCACTTAATTTTCTTGCTCTCCAGCCAAGATCCAAACCAACTAAATCTAACATTCTAAATGGCCCCATACTCATGCCAAAACTTTCTAGTGCTTGATCAACTTGATGGGGAAGGGCGCCTTCTAAAAGAAGCATATTTGCTTGTGCCGTATATCCAAATAACATTCTATTTCCAATAAAGCCTGGTGCATTTAAAGAAACAACTGAAGCCTTTTTAAGCTTCTTACCAACCGACATTACAGTAGCCATAGTTTCATCAGATGACTGAGAGCCTCTAACCACTTCCAGTAGTCTCATAATATTTGCTGGGCTGAAGAAGTGAGTACCCACTACCAGCTCAGGTCTATTAGTAACAGCAGCTATTGAGTCTACATTAAGTCCAGAAGTATTACTTGCTAGGATTGCATCTTTCTTAACAACCTCATCAAGAGTTCTAAAAATCTTCTCTTTCAGATCAAGATTTTCATATACAGCTTCTATAACAATGTCACAATCTGAAACATCTTGATAGTCCAAGCTAGAGGTCACTAAACCAAAAACACTATCCTTCATCTCTTCTGTCATTTTTCCTCTATTAACCATAAATTCATAATTCTTTTCTATAACAGACATACCTCTTTTTAGGTTATCTGCATCCTGATCAATAATGTGAACTGGTATACCAGCATTAGCAAAACACATTGCTATTCCACCACCCATTGTTCCTGATCCTATAATCCCTGCTTTCTTTATATCTTTGACTGGAGTTTCTCTTGGTATATCAGAAATTTTTGATGCTGCACGCTCACCAAAGAAAATATGAATCATTGCTTCTCTTTGAGGATTAACTAAACACTCTATAAAGTATTCACCTTCTTTTTTCATACCATCATTAAAGTCATCACAGTTTATAGCTGCTTCAACACATTTAATAATTTGCCCTGGTGCGAATTGACCTTTTCTTGTCTTTGCAGCCATTGCTTTTGCTTCTAAAAGAACGTTATCTGAGCCTCTAGCTTCTATAAGCTTTTCATTTAAATCTCTGACTTTAGGATGATTTTCTGTTTCAGAACTAACTTTTTGAATAAATTTAATTGAATCATTGATTAGATCTTCACAAATTTCATCAATTATGCCCATAGATAAGGCTTTTTTTGCATTAACATGCATTCCAGTAAGCATCATTTTTAATGCTTCTGCAGGTCCAACTAGTCTAGGAAGTCTTTGTGTGCCCCCAGCTCCTGGTAGTAGACCCAAATTAACCTCTGGAAGGCCTACAAAGGCTGCAGGTCCAGCAATTCTATAATTACATACCAATGCTGTTTCCAGACCGCCACCTAAAGCTGAGCCATTTATAGCTGCAACTACAGGTTTTGAACAAAATTCAAGTTTTCTTAATGCTTCATCAAGACTTGGCCCTTCAGGGGTTTTTCCAAATTCAGAGATATCTGCTCCTGCAATAAATGATCTTCCTGCGCCAGTTAAAACAACACCTAATACGTTTGAGTCGTTTTCAGCTTGTGTTATACCATCTACAAGACCAGCTCTTACGCCGTCACTTAGTGGATTTACAGGCGGATTGTCTACAGTTAGTATTGCTACGCCTTCTTTTACTTCGTAATGAACAGTTCCTTTCAATTTATTCTCCTAAAAATATCAAGAAAAGCATTATACATAAAAAATAAAAACTTTATTTTATAAAAAGCATTGATATATGATTATAAGTATGCATAATAATGCTTGTCAGCGACTCTCTCCCCCTATTTAGATAGCTGACATCCTCTGAACTAAGATGGAGGGCCTCGCCCTCCATTCTTTTATTAAATAAGGTTAAATATGAAAAAATATATAGATAATTTAGAAGTTTTTGTTTTAGTTACACTATTTCTAAGCTCAATCTACGCTATAACTCCAATATTGTAGTATTATCGCTCTATGAAAAACTTAGCACTACTTTTAATTGGTATATTCTCCACATCCGGCTTCGCCTGTTCTAATCTTCTTGATTCAGAGCTCAAGGTATTAGATTCTTCAGAAAAGATAAATATGTGTGAATATGAAGGTGATGTCATCTTAGTTGTTAATGTTGCTAGTAAGTGCGGTTATACCTATCAGTATGAGGGCCTTCAAAGTCTTTATGAAAATTATAAAGATGAAGGTTTGGTGGTTGTTGGGATACCTTCTAGAGATTTCAGACAAGAGTATAGCGAAGAGTCTGCAGTAGCGGAATTTTGTTCTACAGAATATGGAGTTGATTTTCCTATGTTTGCTACCGCTAAAGTTAAAGGTGACAGAGCGCATCCTTTTTATAAAAAATTAGCTAAAGAATCAGGAATGGTTCCTAACTGGAATTTTAATAAGTATCTTATTGATAGAGATGGAAAAGTTCATAAAACTTATAGATCAAAAGTTAAGCCAGATTCAGAATTGCTTATTACAGCTATAGAAAAACTTCTTTAAATTTCGCTTACAAGAACAAGACTTGGCTTTTCAAAGCTAAATATTCCATTATCAACAACGCCAGCAAAAGAGTTAAGTTTTAATTCCATTTCTTCTGGATTAGATAAATCTAATCCAGTTACATCTAGTATTTGATTCCCCTGATCAGTCATTACGCCAACCCTTAATTCAGGAATCCCTCCGAGTGCAACTATTCTTCTAGCCACCAAGCTTCTAGACTCTGGAATGACCTCAACTGGAAGAGGGAAGGCTCCTAGCTTTTCAACTAATTTTGATTCATCAACAATACATATAAAATCTTGAGCTGCAGAAGCTACAATTTTTTCTTTAGTATGAGCGGCTCCTCCGCCCTTGATAAGATTATTGTTCTTATCAACTTCATCAGCACCATCAATATAAAACTCAATACCATTTACGTCATTTAGATCAAAAACTTCAATACCCTTGGATTGTAATAATTCTGAAGATGCATTGGAGCTTGATACAGCTCCCTTAAATAAATGCGAAAATTCAGATAATTCTTCTATGAAACAGTTAACAGTTGAACCAGTTCCAATTCCTAAAATCATGGAGGGTGTTAACTTGTCTTGAATGAAGGAGATAGCTTGTTTGGCAACATTGATTTTTGAGGCACTCATGAAGGTATAATACTGGAAATTAACAAAACTATTACATTGAGATTAAAAATAAATAAAACAGGAAGCTTCAAGCATTCTAAAAAATACCTACAACTCATTAAAGAGGCTAAGGTTTATGATGTTTCTATAAAGACTCCAGTTACTTTTGCTACAAATATGACAGCAAAAATAAATAACGAAGTTTTTTTAAAAAGGGAAGATCTCCAGCCTATTTTTTCATTCAAAAGTAGGGGCGCATATAATAAAATTACCAGCCTAACGCCAGCTCAAAAAAAGAAAGGCGTCATAGCAGCTTCTGCAGGTAACCATGCTCAGGGCGTAGCTTTTGCATGCAAAAAGTTAAAAATACCATGCCTAATAGTTATGCCTGTAACCACGCCTGACATAAAAGTCAGGTCAGTTAAAAACTTTGGCGCTAAGATTATTTTAGAAGGCGATAACTTCAATCAAGCTGTTAAAGCCGCTCTGAAGCTGGCAAAAATTAAAAAGCTTGAGTTTATTCATCCCTTTGATGATCAATACACGATCGCTGGACAGGGAACGGTAGGCCAAGAAATATTAGAAACAGATGATGAATATGACGCAATCTTTGTTCCAGTTGGCGGTGGCGGATTACTAGCTGGTGTCTCAGCATGGGTAGCGCAACATACAAAAAAAGTAAAAATCTATGGTGTAGAGGTTGAAGATTCAGCATGTTTACTTGAAGCAGTTAAATTTGATAAAAGGGTCAGATTAAGAGAGGTTGGCTTATTTGCAGATGGTGTTGCAGTAGAACAAATCGGTAAGAATAATTTTGATGTTATTAAAGAATGCGTAGATGGCGTAATTACTGTTAGTGTTGATGAGGTATGCGCAGCTGTTAAAGACATATTTGAAGATACTCGAGTTCTGTCAGAGCCAGCAGGAGCACTAGCGTTAGCTGGATTAAAAAAATATAGTAAAAAAATCAAAGGTAAAAAACTTTTAGCAATAAGTACCGGAGCTAATGTTAATTTTGAAAGATTAAGTTATATCGTCGAAAGATCAGAGCTTGGAGAAAATAGAGAAAAAATCTTAAGCATTCAGATTCCAGAAAAACCAGGTAGCTTTTTAAAGCTTTGTAGAGTTTTTGGTAAAGCTCAAATAACAGAATTTAATTATAGAATGGCTGACAACAGAAAAGCTTTTGTTCTTGTTGGCATTAAAACTAAAACAGAAGAATCATTTAAAGTTTTGAAAGATAAGCTAAAAAAATCTAAATTTAAATTTAATGATTTAACAAGAAATGAAATTTCAAATGATCACTTGCGTCATATGGTTGGCGGAAGAAATAATCTAGGTATAGATGAAAGCTCAGAGCGTATTTTTAGAAGTGAGTTTCCACAAAAACCTGATGCATTAATAAACTTCTTAAAAGATTTTGGAGCCAACTGGAATATTTCTTTATTCCACTACAGGAATCTTGGAGCGGCTTTTGCTAAAGTTCTTATTGGTATTCAAGACACGAACACTAATGGTAAAAAGCTTGAAAAGCATCTAAAAACATCTGATTATAGTTTTATTGAAGAAACCTCAAACAACGCCTACCAAGATTTTTTAAGATAAATAAATTCTAGAATCTTAATCTAAGCTTTATAGCAAAAATTTTACCTGACGGATTACTCCAAGAGTCTTGAACTATAGAACGACTGTCAGAATTTATGTTTTCTTCATAAATATTTCCACCCTGACTATAAACAATATATAAATTAGAAAGAGATGCTAGTTCATATTTGTATCTAATTTGTATGGCAGCTTCACCTACATTAAACCCACTTACTTCTCTTTCGCTTAAAGAAAGATAGCCATTTTGATTAGACATTAAACTAGTAGGGTTAGATGCATCTATTGCAACAAATTGCGCCTTAAATCTTAGCTCATGCTTATTACCTTTAAAGTAATTTAAATCTAAGATTAAGAATTTTTCAGCAGCATCATATGCAGCAAGGTGGTTTGCATCTATCCATTTTAGCCACTCTTTTTGATCTCTAAGACTAAATCCTATCGACATAGTCAAATAATCAGTTGGAAAAAAATAGTATGCAGCTTCCATCCAGGTTTTTTTATAACCATCAGAATTCCAAGCATTATTTTTACCACCTCTTTCAAAATTCATCTTAAGGGCATAGGCAAAGTTAGAATAATTTTTTGACTCAAAAGCCCCACCATAATTATATCTATAGGGCATCTTTATAAATGGAGAATCAATATACTTTCTTGTAATAGTTGTATTTTTTCCAGATGACTCAAAGCTAGTCCAAAAATGCATGGATGATGTATCTTTGAAGCCTAATTCAATTTTTGGATTTATATAAGAAGGATTACTATTTCCATTGGTATCAGTATGATGACCATATCTTACAGAGTATTCTATATTTTCAAACTTAGAATTCTCATCAAAATATCTTTCAAAAGAAGATCTACCACCTAAAGAAATCCAATCATTCTTTTGCAGATAGCCCATATCATTTATATTTAGATCATCACCATAGTAATGAAACCCAAGACTATGATTATCGTCTTTGTTGGGCTTAAATCCCATTCCGCCTTTAAAACCTACCGATGACTGATCACCAGCATCCGCATGAAGCAATATAGAATAGATTCTTAATTTATCATTAACAATATTGTCATAATCAATCGCATTGACCATCGCAGTTCTATTTAATATTGGATCATCAGTGAAGGTGACCATATAACCAAGAGTTTTATTATTATTTTCTTTTTTTACTCGCGCAGCATAATAAGATCTACCCAGTGAAAAATCTTCATCTTGCTCACTTGCAGTAAAGAAACCATATTCTGTACCACCTTCCTTTTGTGTATATCTAAGGGCGTAATCAAGGTCTGAATATTCCTGTTTAGAATCGTTACACAGATCCTCATTATCTGATTGGCTACAATTGTATGAAGGCTTTGATCCAATCCTTCTGGTATGCATCACCTTTAATCTTTCTCTGTCAGTAATATCAAAAAGTGTTTGATTTTCATTAAAGAAAGCTCTTTTTTCACCATAAAGGGTTTCTTCAGCAGAGAAATTAACCACAACATTATCACTTTCAACTTGGCCAAAGTCTGGATTAATAGTTGCATTAATTTGTTTGCCTGTTCCTGTGTTATAAAAAATTTCAACACCAACTTTATTTATTTCGTTGTTTGTAATTGAGTCTTTAGCAGCAGCAATATACGGAAAATAATTAATATTACTCTTTACAGGAAAGCTATCTATTACTAGCTTATCAAGTTGGTACATATATTTATTTCTTTCAGGGTGAGTTTTAGCAGTTCCGCTGAGTTCTCCACTTTTTGCGTTATATCGAAATGCTCCAAATTTTATTTCACGTTTTCCATCTACAGGAATCATATTACCTATAGACCATGGGATAAATATTTCAGAAACCCAATTGTCATTGTTAATTTTTGTAGCGCCAACCCAGTCACCATCCCAATCGTAACTTTGATTATTTCCATTTCGAATCGTTGAATCAAGAAATGAATCACCTAATGAAAGCATAAAGGTATATGCGGTATTGCCATCACCATCAAAATCTACAACAAATGCATTCCTATCAGTTTTAGTATTCCATTCATCGCGAACATGCTTATAAGAACCCATGGTTGAAGGGTCCTGTGTATTTATAAAGCCAATATAAATACCATCTTCATTAGTAAAAATTCTTACCCTGGTTTGATTTTCAGAGAGATTTAATGTGAATGGGTAAACTTCGTAGAAAGTTGAAAATAATTGAGCTTGTTGCCACTCAGATTCGTCCAAAACCCCATCTATGTTTAGAGAATGAACTTCAAATGATAAGAGAAGAGATAGAGCTACAAATAAATTTTTCAATTAATAATTTCCTTAAGCGGAGTATTTTATCTACTTATGAGTATTTTATAAACCAATATTCGGTATATATTGCAGTTATATTTATTAGCCTCTTTAAAAATTAATAATTCTTTTATCTGTAATCATTAAATCAAGCTTAATATCATGTGGTTTGCCAAAATCTTCATCGGTATATTGGAAATCATAACCAAGCCCAATAATTAAGGGTTTATCAAAAAGATTAAAAATATCTTTTAGACCTCTGTCGTAATAACCACCACCATGACCTAGCCTAAAACCATTTTTGTCCGTACCAATTAAAGGAAGAATAATAAGATCTAAACTACAAACTTCAATTAACTCTGCTGCAGGTGATTCTAAGATATTAAATTTATTTAATATTAAGTTTTTATGAACAACTAATTTATTAAAACAAAGATTATTTCCATCTATGATTTTTGGAAGAAATACATTGTTATTATTTGAAATTAAATTCTTTTCAACGTTATCAATTAGAACTTCATTTTTTGAAGATTTATAAATAAGGCAATTCTTATTTTTATAAGCATCGGAATACTTAAGTAGCTTTAACTGAATCTTCGCTGATTTTTCTAAAACTTCTTTATCAGACAATACAGATAGTTGATGCTTAAGATATTTTCTAATTTTAACTTTCATTTAGATTCTAAAATTCGACAAACCAATTCACCGCTATGTGCTATACCTGAACCGAAAGGACAGGTGGTGAACTTCATATCGAATCAGGCTTCCCTCTAAAGAGGTAATGCTCAACAACGACATTGGATTATCACCAGATAATTTAATATCGGTTCAAAATTAATTAACACATTGGCAAATGAACCAGAATGTATATTTATTATAAATTAATTAATTATTTTGAAAAGTAGAATATTAACTTTCTAGAACTTCTTCGATACTTTGAAGCATATCTTGCATGGCGCTTTCATCCTCAGCATTAGTCGATGAGGCATTTTCATTTTGAAGAAATTTATTAGCCAAACTTAATCCTGCAAGGATTAAAGCGTTACTTTTATTATCAATTCCATCCAATTCAGAATTTAAA
>Ga0308004_10001306_pt1 | contig 11029 bp, 15 predicted proteins | sample Neamet38_FD_203156 | JGI IMG/M metagenome (GOLD analysis project Ga0308004, IMG submission 203156) | Marine microbial communities from water near the shore, Antarctic Ocean - #38 | ecosystem: Environmental > Aquatic > Marine > Unclassified | place: Southern Ocean | collected 2014-06-06 | reverse complement strand
ACTTTGCAATCAATATTGTGGTCACCTTCGCACAAACGAATGCCTTTAACTTTTGTACCCACTTTAACCGCGTTAGAAGTGCCTTTGATTTTTAGATCCTTGATGACTGTTACTGTATCACCATCATTAAGAATATTACCATTAGCATCTTTAACGATAGTTTCTTGATCAATTAGATCATCAGCTGAGAACTCGTATGCGCACTCAGGGCAAACTAATAGATTGCCGTCTTCATACACATATTCAGATTTACATTTTGGGCAGCTTGGCAGACTCATGGTTTTTTCCTATACGGTAAATGGATATTTAACAGGGGCATGATGCTCATAATCAACCAATTCAAAATCATCCATAGTTACCCAAGTTTCTAGGTCGGCCAGGGTTTTGATATTTGGATTAATTTTTAGTTTTGGTAAAGCCAGTGGCTCACGATTTACCTGTTCATTTTTAAAAATATCTACTTGATTTTCATACAAGTGAACATTAGATAAATGATGGCGCATTTTTTTAGCTTTTTTGCCAGTAATTTGTGCGGTAATAAGCAGTAAAAATGCCACTTGGAAATGATTAAATGGCTGGCCTAGGGCAAAGTCGCTGCTACGCTGATAGCTTTCTATATACAAATCATCACCCAGTAAATTAAAATGATGGGTGTGCATACAGGCTGGCAAACAGGCTCTATGAATAAGATTTGGGTGATTAAAAGTCATGATTTCACGTCTATCGTCAATACCTTGGGATAAATCAGTAACGATTTTTTGGTATTGGTCTAGTGGCTCATCATCTTCAATGCCTGGAAATGCACGCCCAATTACGCCGTAGCACATACCCATATCATCTTCACCTTTGCGATGCGGGTTATCAAGCCAGGCTTGGTTATCGTTGGCATTGGCATTCCAAGTATTACAGCCAATGGCTCTAAATTGAGCCGCACTGCTATAGCCACGAATATAGCCCAACATCTCAGCAATGGCTGATTTCCAAAAAAGTTTTTTGGTGGTAACGACTGGCACAGTTCCATCACTAAGATCATGCTCGAAAGTGGCGCCAACAATGGCCAATGTTTTTTGACCAGTACGTGCATTTTCCAACCATACACCTTCATCTAAAATTCGTTTTCCAATATCTATATATGCCTTCATGCTGGTTTTTTGTTTGCCTTTTGGAGTAGGTAAATTCCTAATATTATCATTGGAAGGCTTAACAATTGCCCCATGGTTAGCCATTCAAACGCCAAGTAACCTAACTGCACATCAGGCACCCTAACAAACTCAATTATAAATCTAAAGGCGCCATAAAAAATTAAAAATAATGCCGAAATAGACATTAAAGGGCGAGGTTTATTACTATACAGCCAAAGAATAATAAATAGCACTAAGCCTTCTAAAATAGCTTCATACAATTGCGATGGATAGCGACTAACCCCTTGTTCTTGGATATACATACCTAAAGGGCTGGTGGTAACTTTACCCCAAAGCTCACCATTGATAAAATTACCTATTCGACCAAAGCCAAGCCCGAGTGGCACGAGTGGTGCGACAAAATCCATGGTGGAGAAAAAGCTTTTGTTGTATTTTCGGTTGAATATAACCATGGCCAATAACACACCCAAAAATCCACCATGAAAAGACATGCCGCCACCTTGAATGGCAAAGATTGAGAGTGGATCAGATAAAAAGTTAGGTAAGTTGTAAAACAACATATAACCCAAACGACCGCCAATAATAACGCCAATGGCACCATAAAAAATCAGGTCTTCGATTTGCTGTGGATTCCAATTATCAGCCTGTTTGGCACGATAATTAGCTAAAAAATAAGCTGCTAAAAAAGCCGCAAGATACATTAATCCATACCAATAAATTTGAGCAAAACCTAAGTCTAATGCAATGGGGTTAATGTTGGGGTAAGTCATAGGTAATTAAGATGGTGTGCTCGAGGTGATTCGAACACCCGACATTTGGCTTCGGAGGCCAACACTCTATCCAGCTGAGCTACGAGCACAATAAGGGGATTGCTTTAGCAAAGTCTTTTATATCAAGGCATTCTAAAGCTTTCATTAATTCGTTTTCAATAATTATTACTCTACAATTATATGCACAAAGCAGCTATTAATGCACGAAATATGTACTAAAAATCTCTACTAAGGGTTTATTCAATATGTGACTACCTTGGGAGTATTTGAGCACTATCTTGGGACTCATTACTTTTAGAACTAACTAGTTTTCCATCGTAATAACATACTAGCATTTGATCAATTTTATTCCAACGAACACTGTACATGTCATCAGCATAAATGTAGGTATCTAATGGCTGATTTCTGTTGATTGGTTCAGAATCAACTAAAACACCTTTTTTCATGACATTTATGCATTTATTCAGAGTGGGTTGAGTATTTTCAAAATTACTCTTATCAAGAATCCAGCTGTTAGAAAACACAGAAGTTGAGATGCAAAGAGTAGCTACAGACAAACTCACTTTAAAATTATTAATTACCATAACTAGCCTTTCTTTACATCAACTACATTCATTTTAAAGTACCTGACTTTGGTCGTATTTTTATAATCACTTTTATCGACAGTATACATTCGACATGCTCTTTATTTTTAGTAAAGATTAAACAGTTGCTTCATCTGTTTAAAATTATTTATTAATTAATCTTGTACAAAAATAAATAAATTGTATAACAATGATGAAAAACTCAGGTATATTCAATAGTAGAAATTTAATTATCAAATTTAAAATTTGTTAAATAATTAAATATTTATGTATGAAGAATGATCGAATGAAAAAAAAAATCGGGAAAGCGGCACTATTCTTAGCATTATTATCAGTAATTTGGCTTTTGCTAGGAATGGCTAACGTTGCCCCGCTTTTAATAGAGTTGCCTAATGAATCGAGTGTAAGAGCACATGCTTCGATAGCAGTAATTTTCTTACTAATAGGTTCTTGGGCTTTTTGGAATGAAGAATAACTTTTAAAAAGGATGTAATTATGATTAAAACGTCAGATGTACTTATTTTAATAGCCGTAGCAGTTGCTTTTATGACAACCGCTTTTCTTTGGTTCCAAGGTGCTGATACAAAGCAAGAGGCTTTGTTTACTGCAACTTGGATTCCATCAATTTTAACTTTTGCTATTTATTTTAAAATAATAGCAAGGAAGGATTAATTATGGATAACTCGATGATATTTTATGCTGGTTTCTTTTGCTTTTCACTAACAATACTTGCTGCTGTTTTGACCGCTCAAGAATTTAAAAAAATAGAGCTAGAAGAAAAAAAATAGCTATAAGGAGTGTGATTATGATTAAGACCTCGGATGTGCTTATTTTGATAGCTGTTGCAGTTGCTTTTATGACAACCGCTTTTCTTTGGTTCCAAGGCGCTGATACAAAGCAAGAAGCTTTGTTTACTGCAACTTGGATACCATCAATTTTAACTTTTGCTATTTATTTTAAAATAATAACACGGAGAAATTAGCTATGAATGATATAGATTCAGTAGTATTTTTCTTTGGTTTATTTTGCTTTACACTTACTATCATAGCTGTAATAATTACTTTTAAAGAAGTAAAAAATAGCCAATAATTCAGGGTTACACGGATATCTCAGACTATATTACCACTTTAAAGTGGTAATTAATTATTAGCTTTGAAATAGGTACTTAAAAAAACCACCGTAAGGTGGTTTTTTTAAACTTGATCTATTTTAAAAAATTAAACTAGTCAACTTCAGCTGAACAAAACACTGCTTGCATATTAGCCACTAATTTAAGAATTTTTGCATCTTTTACTTTACACAAAATCTTGTTGCCATCACGTCTTGACTCAACAATACCTTTAGTTCTAAGGATATCAATATGTTGCGAGATATTTGATTGTGAAGAACCTACCTGTTTTACAATTTCTAATACTGGTAGCTCATCATTTTTAAGGGCACATAAAATCTTTAGGCGCAATGGGTGTGCCATCGCTTTTAAAGCTTTAGTAGCCTTTTCAATATCTTCATCTTTTTCTAATAGTGTCATATCACTCATACTCCTCCCAGGATTGTTGAATGGTAAATTTAAAGTCGACCTAGCATACCGTATACGCCATATCTTCTCAATTTAATTAAGACCATTTTTTGATAATAATTAACCAAACTATCATTGTTTAATACGATATCAGAGATTTTCCAAGCTTGACTGGCGGTTTGATGGAAAATTATATCTAGGAACATACCATACGAATAATAACCGTTAACTTTAAGTTTAACAGCAATTGAACCGCCAATAACTGGTCGTGCTGAAATAAATTGGAACGATGTAGATCGCGTTTGAGTCAATCTTGATAATAATGAAGTAATAATATTTTTCTTAATTTTATTAGAAAAATATAGCTGCTCATCAGCGCCTAAATTTAAATTACTTACTAGTAAGATCTCACTAGCAATATGATCAAAATCAAATAATGGCGCCACTTGAGTTTTGATTAAGGTGTTTGCAAGTTGTGGAGAGTAATTAGCAACTGTTGTTAATTGGTTCAGTTTAACAATAGCAGTTTGAATAGTTTTAACGGGGCCAGCGGGTTTTTGAGATTCTGAAACTGATGCCTCAGCAATGTTTTCATTTTGGTTATTTACTGTGTCTTGATTATTTTCCGAAGCTTCTTGTGCAAAGCTAAATGCGGATAAAGACAATAATAGGGTTAATAATACGACATTTAATCTTCTCATTTTTTTTTCCATTTGATAAAAACAAGCAAAAAATTAAAAAATGTATCTCGTTTTCACAGTATTATATTTAAACTTCTTATAAATAAATAACTATATTATGATTTTATTAAGCTTTTCTAAATTTTCTCTACTGTTTGCACTTCTTTCTGTGCTAATTTCTGCACCTGCTTTAAGTGCTAAAACTGCTGAAGAAGAACAAAGGCTTGAAGCTTTTTTCTCTGACCTCGAAGCCTTTACTGTGGTTTTTAGTGATATCAAACAACTGTATGTTGATGACGTCGAGAACAAAGAGTTGTTTAATAACGCTATTAAAGGCATGGTTAGTGGTCTTGATCCTCATTCTGTATATCTAGAACCTAAAGAACAAAAAAGTTTAATGGAAAGTGCTTCAGGAAAGTTTGGCGGCCTAGGTATTGTTATTAGCAAAAAAGACGATGGTATTCAAGTTATCTCTCCTATTGATGATACTCCCGCCTATAAGGCTGGCATTCAGGCTGGTGATTTAATTATTAAAATTGGTGATAAGCCAGTTCGTGGTATGAGCTTGGAAGATGGCGTAGATCTAATGCGTGGCAAGCCTGGTACTGATATTAAAATTACAATTTTGCGTACAAATCAAAAACCTTTTGTCGTTGAAATTACTCGTGAAATTATCACCATTGTGAGTGTCAAAGGTTATTTACTTGAAAAGGATATTGGCTATGTGCGCGTGTCTAGCTTCCAAGGGCCTACTGCAAATCTACTTAAGGAAACAGTTGCTGATTTGGTAGATAAGAATGATGGCTACCTTAAGTCGTTAATTCTTGATTTGCGTAACAATCCAGGTGGCGTTTTAGATGGTGCCGTTGATGTTTCTAACTTATTCATTGATGAAGTTGGCTTAGTGGTCTACACCAAAGGCAGGATTCCTAGCTCCAACTTAAAGTTTAAAACTGAGCGTGGTGATATTATGCTTGGCTCTCCGATTGTTGTTTTGATTAACGAAGGCTCGGCTTCTGCATCAGAAATCGTTGCTGGTGCTTTGCAAGATCACAAGCGTGCTATTATTATGGGTAAAACCTCTTTTGGCAAGGGCTCAGTACAAACTATTATTGAACTAGATAAGGGTTATGGACTTAAAGTTACCACTGCTCGATACTACACACCTAACGGTCGATCAATCCAAGCTAAAGGCATTGAGCCGGATATTAAACTAAAAAATATCAGCTTAGAAAATGAAAAAGAAGAGTCGGTTCTTGATATTAAAGAAAATGATCTAAATGGTCACTTAGAGCAAGAAGACCCAAGCAAAATGTCTGAGTCTGAGATTGTTGAGTCGCAAGAAAAAAATCAAGCGACTATAGATAAAGAAACTATTGAAAAATTAAAGAAAGATTATTTTGTGCATGAGGCTAGTAATTTGCTTAAAGCACTGACGGTTTTAGGTAAGTAATTAATGGCGATAACGCTTGCAATTGCAAATCAAAAAGGTGGTGTTGGTAAAACGACAACGGCTGTTAATTTGAGTGCTGCATTAAAAGCGGTTAAAAAACGAGTTTTATTAATTGACATCGATCCACAAGGCAATGCCACAATGGGTTGTGGCGTGGACAAATACACACTTGAGAATACTGTTTGTGAATTGCTTTTAGATGAATGCAGTATTAACAAAGCCATTGTTCATGTTGATGAATCAGGCATTGATGTATTGGGCTCAAATACAGATTTGATTGCTGCAGAAATTGCCCTATTGCGTGGAAAAAATTCTGAATATAAGCTTAAAAATGCTATCAATTCAGTGGCCAGTCAATATGACTATGTAATTATCGATTGTCCGCCTTCTTTGAATATGCTAACCATTAATGCCTTTACTGCATCTGATGGGATTATTATCCCTATGCAGTGTGAATATTACGCATTAGAAGGTTTGAGTGCTCTAATACAAACCATTGACAAGATTAAAGCTACCACTAATCCAGATCTTGAGATTACTGGACTGGTGAGGACCATGTATGACAACCGAAATAATCTCTCTAATGAGGTGTCTTTACAACTACAACAATATTTCTCACACAAAGTATTTAAAACCATTGTTCCTAGAAATGTAAAATTAGCAGAAGCGCCTAGTTTTGGTCAAGATGCAATTAGCTACGCTAGATCATCTAAGGGTGCAATTTCCTATATATCTTTAGCCAGTGAAGTGCTAAGAAAAACATCAATGAATTAACTATTATGGCAAAAATCTCAAAACTAGGTCGCGGACTAGATATTTTATTAGGACAAGTTGGCACCAACACTGAAAATTCACAAACTAATAACAGTATGAGAATGCTGAGTGTTAATAGTCTTCAGCGTGGTAAATTTCAGCCTAGAGATGACATAGACACAGAAACACTCAATGAGCTAGCTGCATCAATAACTTCTCAAGGTGTTATTCAGCCATTGGTTGTTAGAAAGGTCACTTACGATAAGTACGAAATTATTGCAGGTGAGCGTCGTTGGCATGCTGCTCAAATTGCAGGGCTAGAAGAAGTACCTGTTATTGTGCGTGAAATTAACGACCAGGTAGCTCTTGCTATTGGTCTGATTGAAAATATCCAGCGTGAATCGTTAACACCGCTTGAAGAGGCAAAAGCTTTACAGCAACTGATTGAAGATTTTAAGATGACGCATGAAGAGATTTCTAATGTGGTGGGTCGCTCACGTTCTAGTGTGAGTAATCTTATTCGCTTATTGCAACTTGGTGAAGAATCAAAAAAACTTCTTGGCCAAGGCAAAATTGAAATGGGGCATGCTCGTGCACTGCTACCTTTAACTCAAGACGACCAGCTAATGGTGGCTAACCAAGTCATAGCAAAATCTTTATCTGTGCGCCAAACTGAGGAGCTAGTTAAGCGTGTTTTAAATCCAAAAACAAAAGCCACTACAACTGTTGAGCCTCATATATCTGAATTAATGAGTGCTTTGTCAAAAACACTGAACTCTAAAACTGAGATTAAGGCTACGGGCGATAAAGGCAAGATTGTTATCCATTATCAATCAGAAGAGGAGCTAAGTAACATCTTAAAACATATCAATTAGTTCTTTAAACCTTAGTCTTACCTTAATCAGTCTTAATCAAAACCGCCAACTCTATCTAGCTTAAGTGAATCATCATAGTGCATCCAAATGCCGAACGCTTTACCAATGATGTATTTTTCTGGCACAAAGCCCCAAAAACGAGAGTCACTACTACGAGATCGGTTGTCACCCATGACAAAATAATGCCCTTTTGGAACAACTGCCTTCACGCCACGAGAATTTTGATTTGGGTCTAGCAAGATATCATGAGGGTTATTACCTAACAACTCTCGCTTATGTTTAAACCCTGTCATCTCTGAGCCAGATTCAACGCCCTGATAATCTTCAAAATTTTCATAAGCCATCTTTTTGCCATTAATTGATAAGCGATCAGCATGGTGAACAACAGTATCACCGGGAATACCAACAATTCTTTTAATAAAATCAGCACCCTGATACTTATCATTTTTCTCATAATTAGGATATCTGAAAACAATCACATCTCCTCTTTCGGGTTTTTTGAACTCTATAAGCTTTTTGTTTAGCACTGGAATGCTAACGCCATAATCAAACTTAGAAACCAAAATAAAATCTCCCGTTAATAAAGTTGGCATCATGGAATTAGATGGAATTCTAAAAGGTTCCACAATAAAACCACGTAATGCAAATACTAAAAGCAACACTGGGAAAAATTCTGCAGACCATTGAACGATTTTTGGACGGTTGGCGTATTTCTCATTTTTATTAAACCGCAAAAATAAAATAAAATAAACCAACTTTGAAAATCCTGTTTTATCAGATGTTGGGAGCTCTGTATTTGGGGTCTTATTAAAAAATAAGTGATCTAAACTAACCACTACAAAGGCTACAATTAAAAATAAAGCTAAATACGATGAAACATCCCATGCAAAGAAAGGTGATGCGTTTTCAAGTGTCATAATAATATCCGTACAAAAAAAAGGTAAAGCAAAACGTTGTTATTATATAATAACTTCTTTTTATAGTTTTCATATTGGAGGAAATACAATGGCATTATCAGATTTAGAAAGAGACGCTCACGGTTACTTAGTTGATCTTAACACTTGGAACGAAGACATTGCTCATGAAATTGCAGCAGAAGAAGGTGTCGCATTAACCGAAGACAGTTTTAAATTGATTAATTTCCTGCGTAATGAATATATCAACAACAACGCCAACCAGCCTAACGAACGCAACATGGTTAAAGGTTTGAAAGATGATTGGGATGGTAAATTAGGTACTAAAGAGTTGTATAGCTTATTCCCTAAAGGTCCTGCTAAACAAGCGGGTAAAGTTGCCGGCCTTCCAGAAACAAGACGTAAAGGTGGTTACTAAGCATTAAGCTTTTTAACTTAATAAAAAAGGCGCTCATTGAGCGCCTTTTTTATTGGTTTAAATATTTACTTAAACTTCAGTAATATCCATGCCTGCTGAATTAGCTAAATCAACAAAATTAGGAAAAGAAGTCATAACATTATCTACCCCATTAATTTCAATAGGATAAGCACACCTTAAAGAGGCGACCGCAAATGACATGGAAATACGATGATCATGATGAGATTCAATGATTGATGTTGGCTCTTTAAATTCACCACCTTGAATTTTAATGCCGTCGTCTAGAACTTCGTTTTTAACACCTAAAATATCTAAGCCATCAGCCATTACCTGTATACGGTCTGATTCCTTAACTCTGAGCTCTTTAGCATCTGTTAGGATGGTTTCACCTTGGGCGCAACTAGCAGCAATAAATACTGCTGGAAATTCATCAATTGCTAACGGCACTAAAGCTTTAGGGATTTGAATACCTTTTAACTCTGATGATTTAATACGAATATCTGCTAATAATTCACCACCGATTTCGCGCCCATTAGAAAGTGTAAGATTTGCACCCATTAACTTTAGAATGTCAATCACACCAGTTCGAGTTGGATTAATATTAACACCCATTAGTGTGATGTCTGATTTTGGTGCAATACAAGCTGCCACCATGAAAAATGCAGCAGAAGAAATATCACTCGGAACTTGTATTGCAGTTGCACTAAGCTTGCCGCCACCTGTAAGGCACATCTGATTATCATTAACGCGAACATCATAGCCTAAGCCTTTTAACATACGCTCTGTATGATCGCGAGTTGGTGCTGGCTCAGTAACACAAGTATCGCCATCGGCGTACAAACCAGCTAGCAGAACACAAGATTTAACCTGGGCTGATGCTACTGGTAAATCATAATGAATACCTTTTAAGGCTTGTCCACCAGTAATCTTAAGCGGTGGCTTGCCGTCGTTACTTTGAATGACTGCGCCCATATCTTTTAACGGGTTTATCACTCTACCCATCGGTCTTTTAGAAAGCGACTCATCGCCGACTAATTCACTATCAAACGCTTGAGCGGCTAGAATGCCAGACATTAAGCGTATAGAGGTACCTGAGTTTCCCAAATCTAGTGGTTTTTCCGGCTTTTTTAAGCCATGAATACCAACACCATGAATAGTAACATTATCATCTTCACGCTCAATTTTAACCCCCATAGCTTGAAAAGCCTTAAGGGTTGACAGTGCATCCTCACCTTCTAAAAATCCTGAAACTTTTGTCACGCCTTCGCTTAAAGAACCGAGCATGATAGATCGATGAGAGATAGACTTATCACCTGGAATTTTTAACTGACCCGACAAGGTTGTTGCCGGTTTTGCAATAAACTTACTCATAATATTTAGTCTTTTAACCAGCTATCTCTTGCAGATTTTGCATCAAAGAATAGTTTTTCTAGTTCTTTTGGTTGTTGATTTTTAATTAAATTAGCAACTTTATCTAGGCTTTTTTGATAACCTTCAATGTGCTTAACTATTTGATCTGGGTTATTGATGCAGATATCTCGCCACATAACCGAATCACTTGAAGCGATACGAGAGAAGTCCTTAAATCCGCCTGCCGCATATTTACATGCTTCTGGATTGCTTGATATTAAATAATCCATGAGTGAAAAGGCTAACATATGAGGTAGATGTGAGGTCATGGCTAATAAGTCATCGTGTTTAATTTCATTCATAATTTCTATTTTTGCGCCCACACTTTCCCATAAATCACTCACTGTAACAACAGATTGAGTATTGGCATTTTTTGCTGGAGTAATAATAACACGCCTATGATTAAATAAAGTGGCATCAGCAGCTTCAACGCCACTGCGCTCTTTGCCGGCAATCGGATGTGCAGGAATAAAATTTTCAGGCATATGTCCAAATACTTGCTTAGCAATTTGAA
>Ga0308004_10001299_pt1 | contig 11071 bp, 8 predicted proteins | sample Neamet38_FD_203156 | JGI IMG/M metagenome (GOLD analysis project Ga0308004, IMG submission 203156) | Marine microbial communities from water near the shore, Antarctic Ocean - #38 | ecosystem: Environmental > Aquatic > Marine > Unclassified | place: Southern Ocean | collected 2014-06-06 | reverse complement strand
ACGACCCTAGTCTCATTTGGATGCGAAGCATCAATGTATAAATTTTTTTCCATATTTTTTTGATTAATTGTTTCATTTTATATTTAAATAATTTTAAATTTTTTAGAATTCAGTGCCTTATGTTTAACAAATTCATATATATATTAAACAATAATGCAAAGAATTATTAAAAATATATTTATACTAATTTTAATCATAGGTCTATTTGTTACATTTTTTATAGTTACAGTTTTATGGGCATTTTCCAATAATTTACCAGATTATAAGTTTTTAAAAAACTATAAACCAGCTGTTTCTAGCAAAGTGTATGCAGGTGAAGGCCAACTAGTGAGTGATTTTTCTAGTGAAAAAAGAATATTTGTTCCATTTGAAGCGATACCAAACAAGGTAATTAATTCATTTTTATCTGCAGAAGATAAAAATTTTTTCTCACATCCTGGAGTTGATGCAAGGGGAGTGTTAAGAGCAGTAATAAATAATATTTCCAATGTAGTTGCTTCTAAAAGACTTGAGGGGGCCTCAACCATTACACAGCAGGTAGCTAAAAATTTTTTATTAACAAATGAGGTAAGTTTTAATAGAAAGTTAAAAGAAGCAATATTAGCATTTAGAATAGAAAGAGCGCTTTCAAAAGAAAGAATACTGGAACTATATTTAAATCAAATCTACTTAGGTGAAGGAGCCTATGGTGTTGCTTCAGCAAGTTTAGAATATTTTGACAAACCAATTAGTGAATTAAATTATGATGAAGCAGCATTGTTAGCTGCATTACCTAAGGCACCTAGTAGATATAATCCATATAAAAATCTTAAACTAGCAAAATTTAGAAGAGACCTGGTTTTAAAAAACCTATTTGAAAATAATTATATTGATAAAAAAAAATATCAAAAATTTATTCATAATAAAATCTCATTAAAGAAAAGAAAAAAAATTTTCCTAGAAGACACACGATATTATGTTGAGAGTATAAGAAAAGATGTAATGAATAAATTTGGTTTTGATAAAGTTTATAAGCAAGGTTTAAATATTAATACACCTATTAATTTAGATTTACAAAGAATTGCAACACAATCTTTAAGAAATGGATTAATTAGTTATGACAAAAGAAAAGGATGGCGTGGAGCCATAACTAATAAAAAAAATTTTAATAATTGGTCTAAGGGATTAAAAAAATTAAGATTAGAAAAATCAATTAATTGGGATTTAGCAATAGTTAAAAAAATTGAAAAATTTTCAATCGAAATTGAAACTGAAAAAAAAATTAAAGGATTTATAAAATATGAAAATATTACTTGGACAAAAAAAGAATTTAAAGAACTATTTAAAATCGGAGACATTATATATGTAGAAAACTTAGATAAAAATAACTTTGCATTACGCCAGCTTCCAAAAGTTAATGGTGGAATTATAGTAATGGATCCTTTCACTGGTAGAGTGGTAGCGTTAAGTGGTGGTTTTAGTTTCAAAAAAAGTGAATTTAACAGAGTAACTCAAGCTTCAAGACAACCTGGATCAGCTTTCAAGCCTTTTATTTATGCATTAGCTCTTGAAAACGGTTACACGCCATCAACTCTAATTCTAGATGCGCCATTAGTATTGGAACAAGGATCTGATTTAAAAATGTGGAAACCAGAAAATTATGGAAAAAAATTCTATGGACCATCTACATTAAGAATGGGTTTAGAAAAATCTAGAAATTTAATGACAGTAAGAATAGCTCAAGATCTAGGACTAAAAAAAATAGTTAATTTTTCTGAACAACTAGGAATATATGATAACCCTAGTGAACTTTTGTCTATTTCCTTAGGCTCTGCTGAAACAACTCTAATAAAGTTAACATCTGCGTATTGCTCTTTTGTTAACGGTGGAAAGCTAGTAAGACCAATAATGATTGATAGAATTCAAGATAGTGAGGGAAACACAATATTTAACAACGAAAAACGAAAATGTTTAAATTGCGATCAAATATCCTCTCTAAGTAAAAATTATCCTAAAATTCAAGATAGTTTTTTGCAAATATTTTCTCCAGAAACGGCTTATCAAATGACGTCAATATTAGAAGGAGCAATTCAAAATGGAACTGGAAAAAGGTTGAAAGATCTTAATTTGGATATAGCTGGAAAAACAGGGACAACAAATGGCAATACTGATACTTGGTTTGTTGGTTTTACGTCAAAACTAGCAATAGGTGTTTATGTTGGCTCTGATAACCCTAGCTCCCTAGGAAGACATGAAACTGGTGCAAAAACAGCTTTACCAATTTTTAAAAGTTTTGTTAAAAAAGCCATAAAGAAAGAAGAGGCGAGACCCTTTAAAGTTGCTGATAACATTGTTATGAGAGTTATTGACCCATTAACAGGTGAAAAAGCAGGGATTTATTCTAAATCAACAATAATAGAATCTTATAAAAAGTTACCCAATAATAATATTTTAAATTTAGACATTAATAATAGATTAAAAAATAATAATCTATTAAAGTTCTATTAATGGAAAATGAATATTTAAGTCACCGATCTGAAATAGAAAAAATCAATCAAAGAGTTAAGGAGTATCTTTGAAAAAAATGACATTCATTCAAAACTAAAAAAAAATAATCAAAAAATGCTAGAGAATAATTTCTGGCAAGATAAATCAAATTCACAAAAAATAATTAAAGAAAAAAAGTTATATGAAGAGTTAATAAACTCATATGATAATTCTGTTAAGAGTTTAATAGACTTGCATGAGCTAAATGAATTAGCTTTAGAAGAAAAAAATCAAACAATTATTACAGAAGTCTTAGAAAATATAAAAGATCTAAAAAAAGTAACAAAAAAAAATGAAACAAAATGCTTCCTATCAAATGAAACTGATAGTTTAGATAGTTACATAGAAATTCATGCTGGTGCAGGAGGAACTGAAAGCCAAGATTGGGCTGAAATGTTAAGAAGAATGTATTTAAAATGGTCTGTTATAAAAGGTTTTAAATCAGAGTTGATAAGTGAGCATAGAGGAGATGAAGCTGGAATAAAATCGTCAACAATAAAGATTGAAGGAAATTATGTTTTTGGATGGTTAAAGTCTGAGTCTGGTATTCATAGACTGGTCAGAATTTCCCCATTTGATTCAGGTGCGAGGCGACATACAAGTTTTGCTAGTGTATGGATTTATCCGGTAGTTGATGAAAATATTGATATAGAAATTATAGAGAAAGATCTGAGGATTGATACATACAGATCAAGTGGAGCAGGTGGCCAACATGTAAATACAACAGATAGCGCTGTTAGAATTACACACCTACCATCTAAGATAGTTGTTCAATGTCAAAATGAAAGATCTCAACATAAAAATAAAGAGACTTGTATGAATATGCTTAGAGCAAGACTTTATGATTATGAAATGAAGAAAAGAGAAAAAGAAAGTCAAACAGTAGAATCTTCTAAATCAGAAATAGGATGGGGACATCAAATTAGATCATACGTTCTTCATCCCTATAGAATGGTCAAGGATAATCGTACTAGCTTTGAAAGTTCAAATCCTGACAAGATACTGGATGGAGAAATAGACGACTTTTTAGAAAGTTCATTGTATAAAATAAAATGATTAAGAAAATAACTAAAACATTATTAATTTTATTTTTAATTTTAGTTCTAGCAATTTTATATTTAAGTATTTTTGGCATAAAAACTGATAAATTCAACAATCAAATCACTCGTAATGTTTTAAAAATAAATAAGAAAATTAACTTAAGTTTAAATGATGTAAAATATTTATTAAACCCATTCAATTTCACTATAGATATCAAAACAAAAAACCCTCAAATATCATTAGCAGGTAGCAGTTTAGGAATAAAAAATATTCAAACAAATATAGCCTTAAAACCTTTAATTAGTAATCAATTTTCAATTAGTTATTTACAATTTAATACAAAAGAAATTAAACTTAATGATCTAATTGCATTAGCCAGGGTATTTGAAAATTCTCCAAAACTTTTTGTTTTAAATACAATAATTAAAGATGGATTTATCAATGCAAATGTCAGTTTGCACTTTGGTGAGAAGGGAAAAATCAAAGAAAATTACAAAATTGAAGGCTCTATAAGGGGTGCAAAATTAAATATTTTAAATAAACTTAAACTACAAAATTTAAATTTTAACTTTGATATTGACCAAAATATTTATTCATTAAAACGAATAGAAATGAAACTTAATGATATAAAAATAACTTCACCATTAATTGAGATTCAAGAAAAGAAGAATTTATTTTCTGTTAATGGACAATTTTTGAATAATAAAAAAAACTTTGATATTGAAGAGTTAAAGCCAATTTTTTCTAATTTACCTAGCAATATAGATTTTAAAAAAATTGAATTTAGTTCAAAGAATAATTTTTCTTTTAATATTGGTAAAAACTTAAAATTTGACAATCTTAAAGTTAAGTCTACTGTTGATTTAGAACAATTAATTTTTAGCGGAAAACATTTAAAATTAAATCCATACTTCCCAAGCTTTGTTGAGAAGATAAAATTAACAAAACATAAGATTGTTATTAATTACAATAAAAAAAAAATTGACATAAAAGGTAATGGAAATATATTATTAGATGAAAAATTAGACAGTTTATTCTATCAAATAAAAAAAGATAAAAACAATCTCTCATTTGATTCAAAAATAAATCTTAAGAACAATTCGCTAAAGATAGATTTTTTAGATTATGAAAAGAAAGAAGGTTTAAATTCTTTAGTTTCGATAAAAGGAAATTTTAAAAAAAATAATCAACTAAGTCTTGATTTGATTAATCTACAAGAAAAAAAAAATAAAATTTCAATTATGGGTTTAAAGTTAAATGAAAATTTTAAGATTATAGATATCGAAAATTTGGACTTTAATTATAAAAATAATAAAAAAATTTTAAATAATCTTAAATTAAAAAAAAATAAATCAAATTTTATTGTTAAAGGTGAGAGTTTTGATGCTTCTAGAATAATTAATAATATTATGGATAGTGATGAAGAAAGGGCATCTATATTTGATAATCTAAATTCAAAAATTAATATAAAAATCAAAAAAACTTATATTGATGAAACCAATTATATAAATAACCTACATGGTGATATTAGTTATAACGATAATAAAATTAATAACTTAAAATTAGAGTCTATTTTTCCCAATAAAAAAAAGATAAATCTATCTATTGAAATTAAAAATAATTCAGAAATTATAACAAGATTATTTTCCGCTTATCCTAAGCCTTTAGTTAATAGATATGATTTTATCAAAGGATTTGAAGAAGGATATTTAGATTTTTACTCTTCCAAGAAAGGAGGCGTTTCTAATTCAGTACTAATTATTGATGACTTTAAAGTTAAAGAAGTACCTGGCTTTGCTAAAATTTTAAGTTTGGCGTCATTACAAGGAATGGCTGATCTATTAACTGGTGAAGGTATGAGATTTACTGATTTTGAAATGAGGTTTTCAAATCAAAAAGGTCTTACAACAATCCATGAAATGTACGCAATTGGCCCTGTTGTTTCTATATTAATGGATGGATATATTGAAACTAAGAAATTAGTTAGCTTAAGAGGAACATTAGTGCCTGCTACAACAATAAATAGAACTATAGCCTCTATACCCTTGATAGGAAAAATCTTAATCGGTGATAAAATAGGAGAAGGTATTTTTGGTGTTAGTTTCAAAGTTAAAGGTTCACCAAAAGACTTAAAAACTTCGGTAAATCCTATAAAATCTTTAACCCCAAGATTCATAACTAGAACTTTAGAAAAAATTAAAAAAAATTAACTTAATTTAACTTTAATATGTCTTTTTTTACCCAATGAAAGTTTAATCAAATCATCTTGAAATAGATCTTTGGTAATTATCAATTTTTCATCAGAGATAACTTGATTATTTATTTTAATTGCATTCCCTTTAATTAATCTTCTGATCTCACTTTTTGAACTTTCTAATTTAGAGAGGATAGTCAAATCTATAATCGTTATTTTATTCTTAAGTTCTTTTCTATCTATTGAGATAGAGGGTAAATTTTCTCCCATTGAATTATCAGTAAAAGTTTGTTTTGCAGTTTCTTCAATATTTTTTGCTTCTAGTTTACCATGCAACATTTCTGTTGCCTTATTGGCTAGTAAAATTTTTAATTCATTAATATCATTATTTTTAATTTTTTCGATTTCATCAATATTAATATCTGTAAAAATTTTAAGAAATTTTAAAACATCTCTGTCATCTATATTTCTCCAAAACTGCCAATAATCATAAGGAGACAAAAATTTCTTATCTAACCAAACAGCCCCAGATTCTGTTTTTCCCATTTTAGCACCAGATGCTAAAGTTATTAATGGTGTTGTTAAACCATAAGCCTGTTTGTTCGAATGCCTTTTTATTAGGTCTACACCATTTACAATATTACCCCATTGATCAGACCCACCCATTTGTAAAACACAATTTTCTTTTTTATTTAATTCTAAAAAATCATAAGCTTGAAGAATCATATAATTAAATTCCATATAGCTTAATGATTGCTCTCTTTCCAATCTTGTTTTAACACTATCAAAACTTAACATTTTATTTATTGTAAAATGTTTTCCAATATCTCTTAAGAAGGAAATATAGTTTAAACTTTTAAGCCAAGAATAGTTATTTACAAATATTGGTTTGGTTTTTGGATCTTTAATATCTAAAAAATTTTTTAATATTTTTTCTATGTTCTTAATATTTTTTTCTATTTCTTCTTCACTTAATATAGTTCTTGTTTTGTCTTTCCCCGAAGGATCACCAATTCTAGTAGTGCCACCACCTAGCAATACTATAGGTCTATGGCCATGTTTTTGAAGTAGTCTTAAGCACATTATTTGAAGTAAGCTACCAACATGAAGACTTTCAGCTGTACAATCAAAACCTATATACCCATTAATTTTTTCTTTATCCAATAATTTAGATAATTTGTCTTCACTTGTACATTGATAGAAAAAGCCTCTATCTTTAAATTCTTTTAAAAATTTATTCATAAGTCTATAGTTCTACAATATACAAATTTTAATAAAAAAAAATAAGAATGGAAAAAATTTATACATCTTTAGGATTAATGAGTGGGACGTCGATGGATGGAGTTGATGCATCCATTATTAAATCAAACGGAGAGGATAAATATGAAGTAGTTTTTGATCAATTCTTTAAATATGATGAGGAGATATATAAAGAATTAGTTGATATTAGGAATAAAATTAACTCTCTTGAAGATCTAGAGGTTAGCTCAATTGCTTTAGAGGATATTGAGAGGAAAATTACATTATTTCATGCTTCTGCGTGTAAAAAAATTATTAGTGAATATTCTCCTAATATAGATTTAATTGGCTTTCATGGACAAACCATATTCCACAATGCAAATGAAAAAATTTCAAAACAACTTGGTGATGCTAATTTATTATCAAGATTATTAAAGAAAAAAGTTGTCTATAACTTTCGAGAAAATGACATGCATAATGGTGGTCAGGGAGCACCTTTAGCACCTATTTTTCACCAGTTATTAATAAATCAAAATCAAATTAGATTACCTGCATGCATTTTAAATATTGGGGGCATAGCAAATATAACAATGATTTCCTCTAAAAATTTTAATGATTTAAAAAGTTACGACATTGGACCGGGCAATTGCTTATTAGATGAATGGATAAGAAAAAATAGCGAAGAAAGATTTGATAAAAATGGTGAATTAGCTCAAGCTGGAAAAACTGATGAAATCATCCTAAAACAAGCAATTGATAACTTTGATAATATAAAAAATAACAACAAACTTTCTTTTGACGTGAAAGATTTTGATTTAAATTTTGTGCGTGGACTTTCGTTAAAAGATGGTCTCTCGACATTAACTGATTTTACTGCAATCATTGTTTATCAATCAATTATTGATTCTATTAATTTAGATAAAGATATACAGCTAAATATACTTATTTGTGGAGGAGGTAGAAAAAACCTATCATTGATTAATAGTATAAAAAATAAACTTCCGTCTAATATGAAGCTTTCTCTAATAGATGATTATAAAATTAATGGTGATTTTGTAGAATCCCAAGCGTTTGCTTATCTAGCAATTAGATCTTATTTAGAAAAACCAATTTCATTTCCTCAAACAACCAATGTAGAGAAACCTTGTGTAGGTGGAACTATAACTAAAAACTATTAGAATAATGCAGATTCTTTTTTAATATATTTGTCTAAATTTTTAGCTAAGATATCTTCAGTTTTTGTAAAAAAATGATTAGCATCATTTACTGCTTGAAAGTCAACCTTAATTCCTTTTTGGGCACTTAATCTTTTATCTAATTCTGTAATATGCTCTAAAGGAACGAGTTCATCTTTTTTTCCATAAATCATTAGACCAGAAGTTGGACAAGGGGATAAAAATGAAAAATCATATACATTAGGTTGTGGCGAAATTGCTATAAATCTATTTATCTCAGGTCTTCTCATGAGTAGCTGCATTGCTATTAAAGATCCAAAAGAAAATCCTGAAACCCAGCATTGTGAATTATCAAAATTTTCTCTCTCTAACCAATCTAAGGCAGCAGCAGCATCTGCTAGCTCACCTTGACCATTATCAAATTCACCCTCACTCTTACCAACACCTCTAAAATTTACTCTGCAAACAGAGAATTCATTTTCCATAAATGTATGAAATGTATCTACTACAACTTTATTATTCATTGTTCCACCATACTGAGGGTGAGGCTGCAATACTAAAGCTATTGGTGATGTAATTTTATTACTTTTATAATACTTAGCTTCCATTCTTCCAGCAGGACCTGGTATAAAAACTTCTATAATTTTGTTATCCATAAATGTGATTGATTATTATTATCAAAAAAAAAATATATTTATCATAACTAAGCGACAATATGTAAACTTTTTTATTTATTGTATACTTGACTAATTTAGTCAGGTATGTATAAAAAGCCCTAGTAAATAAAGGGTAAATATGAAATTAACATCAAAAGGAAGATATGCGGTAATGGCTTTAGCTGATTTAGCAAAGTTTAATAGTGTTAATCCTGTATCTCTAAGAGATATATCCTTAAGACAAGGCATATCCTTAGATTTTTTAGAACAAATATTTTCAAAGTTAAAAAAACACAACATTGTTAAAAGCATAAGAGGTAAAAATGGTGGATATATCTTAACTAAAGTTCCTGAGGAAGTTAAACTAGCAAATATTCTTAATGCTGTAGATGAAGAAGTAAAAGCGCTGCAATGTAAAAAAGAGTCCAAGAAAGGATGCAATGGTAAGGCGACAAAATGTATTACCCATAATTTGTGGGATGAACTACAAGTCCACATCAATGATTTTTTTGAAAAAAAAAATTTAAAAGACCTTATAACTAACCCCAAAGAAAATAGAATTTGAATATGGATGCTAGAGAAAAAGAAATAGAAAAATTGAAAGATTACAAATATGGATTTTCGACTGATATTGAAAATACAAGAGCACCCAAAGGTTTAAATAAAGAGGTAATTAAGTTTATTTCAAATATAAAAAAAGAACCTCAATGGATGCTCGACTGGAGATTAAAAGCTTTTGAAAGATTAAAGCAATTAAAAGAACCAAATTGGCAAAAACCAAAATATCCCAAAATAGACTATCAAGATCTTTACTATTATTCAGCACCCAAAAGTATGGATGATAAACCCAAGAGTCTAGATGAGCTAGATCCTAAACTACTTGAAACCTATAAAAAATTAGGAATACCCTTACAAGAACAAGCAAGATTAAATGGTATAGCAGTAGATGCTGTATTTGATTCAGTTTCTGTTGCCACAACTTTTAAAGGTGAATTAAATAAAAAAGGAATAATTTTTTGTTCAATGTCTGAGGCAATTCGAGAGCATCCAGAACTTGTAAAAAAATATTTAGGATCAGTAATTCCATTATCAGACCATTATTTTGCAACATTAAACTCTGCAGTATTTACAGACGGTTCATTTGTTTACATTCCAGAAGGTGTCAGATGTCCAATGGAGCTTTCTACATATTTTAGAATTAATGCTACAGAGACAGGTCAATTTGAAAGAACATTAATTATTGCTGACAAAGGAAGTTATGTCAGTTATTTGGAAGGCTGCACGGCACCAATGAGAGACGAAAATCAATTGCACGCTGCTAATGTAGAATTGATTGCATTAGATGATGCTGAGATTAAATATTCAACAGTTCAAAATTGGTATCCGGGAGATAAAAACGGTGTTGGAGGTATTTATAATTTTGTTACTAAGAGAGGACTTTGTAAGGGAAAAAATTCAAAAATTTCATGGACACAAGTTGAGACAGGCTCAGCAATTACCTGGAAGTATCCAAGTTGTATTTTAAAAGGAGATAACTCAGTTGGAGAATTTTATTCAATAGCTATTACCAATAATCATCAGAAAGCAGACACTGGCACAAAGATGATCCATCTTGGAAAAAATACAAAAAGCAAAATAATTTCTAAGGGTATATCAGCTGGTTTTGCTGATAACACATACAGAGGCTTAGTAGATATCGCAAGAAATGCAGATAATGCTAGAAATTTTACTCAATGCGACTCATTGTTGATGGGGAATAAATGTGGTGCGCACACAGTGCCATATATAAAAAATAAAAACTCTAGCTCAAATATAGAGCATGAAGCAACCACTTCAAAAATTAGTGAAGAACAATTATTTTATTGTAATCAAAGGGGTTTAAACCAAGAAGAGGCTGTTAGTTTAATTGTTAATGGTTTTTGTAAAGAAGTGTTGCAGCAGCTTCCAATGGAATTTGCTGTAGAGGCACAAAAATTAGTTGGTATTAGTTTAGAAGGGAGTGTCGGGTAAATGTTACAAATTAAAGATCTTAAAGCAAAAATAGATAATAAAGAAATATTAAAAGGATTAAATTTAGAAATTAAACCAGGGGAAGTACATGCAATTATGGGACCAAATGGATCCGGTAAAAGTACACTGTCTAACGTTCTTTCTGGAAAAAAAGGGTACACTGTAAGTGGAGATGTTACATATTTAAATGAAAATTTACTAGATTTAGAGATTGAAGAGAGAGCGCACAA
>Ga0308004_10001298_pt1 | contig 11083 bp, 10 predicted proteins | sample Neamet38_FD_203156 | JGI IMG/M metagenome (GOLD analysis project Ga0308004, IMG submission 203156) | Marine microbial communities from water near the shore, Antarctic Ocean - #38 | ecosystem: Environmental > Aquatic > Marine > Unclassified | place: Southern Ocean | collected 2014-06-06 | reverse complement strand
CAAATGGATAAGAAACTGACATCCTTTATCTCAGGACACCTAAGGATAGATAAGAATGAGGCTTTTAATGTTCAAAAAGATTACTTTTTAAAATATGGAACAACGCTTGCCGGCCTAATGCATGATAAGAAAAATAATATAGATCCCGACGAGTTCTTAAAATTTGTTCATGATATTGAATTACAATCTTTGAGTTCAGACCCAGAACTTAGAACTGCAATTCTTAGACTTCCAGGAACTAAATTTATCTTCACAAACGGAACTACCGTTCATGCTGAAAATGTATTAAAGAAACTAAACCTCGAAAATATTTTTGAATCTATATTTGATATAAGGGCAGCAAACTATATTCCAAAGCCTAACCTTGAAACATACAATTTATTTATTAAATCAACTAATATTAACCCGCACTCTTCAATTATGTTCGAGGATATGGGAAGAAACCTTCCGCCGGCTAAATCTCTAGGGATGACAACCGTACTGATTAAGAGAAATATACCTAATAGTAAAAATGACCTTCAACAAAAGAAATATGCTGATCTTTGGAATAAGGATGTTGACGCTGATTATATTATTGACGACTTAGTAAAGTTCCTAAATAACAAGTAGATAAATAAATTAAAAATCTAAAGAGTGAATTATGAGTAATGAAAAAATTAAAACGATAGAAAAAGCATTTGATGAAATAGAAAGTATAAACTCCAACTCTTCAAGTCATATTATCGACGCGATAGAATCTACGATAGAAGATATCGATAAAGGAGAAATACGAGTCGCAGAAAAAATTAATGGCGAATGGATCATTAACCAGTGGATAAAAAAGTCAATACTCTTATATTTTCGTATAAATGATATGCAATTAATTTCCGGAAGTTCTGGGGACACACATTGGTGGGATAAAATAGAATCAAAGTTTCATCAATGGGATAAAAAACAATTTATCGAAGCTGGTTTTAGAGCAGTCCCCGGATCAATCGTTAGAAAAGGTTCCTTCGTGGCAAAAGGAAGTGTCTTGATGCCTAGCTTTATTAATATAGGTGCTTATGTAGGCTCTGGAACAATGGTAGATACTTGGGCAACAATAGGCTCTTGCGCGCAGATAGGATCTAACTGCCATATATCAGGGGGAGCTGGCATAGGTGGTGTTCTTGAACCTATTCAAGCAAACCCCGTAATTATTGAAGATAATTGCTTTATAGGAGCAAGGGCAGAAGTCGCTGAAGGAGTAATTATTAGAGAAGGATCAGTTCTCTCGATGGGTGTATTTCTTTCAGCATCAACCCCTATTGTTCATAGAGAAACAGGAGAAATAATTCGAGGTGAGGTTCCCCCTTACTCAGTTATTATTCCTGGAACTTTCTCTCCAAAAGGTGATTCCTCAAAACCATCACTATATTGTGCGGTAATAGTGAAGACAGTTGATGAAAAAACACGATCCAAAACTTCAATCAATGAGCTTCTTAGAGATTAAAGAAATGATAGATATAGGAACAGGCGATCCAATTAAACTAACTAAAACTCTAATTAGCCATCGCTCTATTACACCCGTAAACGATGGAGCAATAGAACAATTATCTCATTGGCTAGAAGAGATAGGGTTTGATTGCAATATCCTTAACTTTGATCAAGAAGGAACTGATACGGTTAAAAATCTTTGGGCTAAAGTAGGAAGTAAAGGACCAACTATCTGTTTCGCTGGTCATACGGATGTTGTTCCTATAGGAAATATTGATGAGTGGTCATCTGATCCCTTTAAAGCAGCTGAAATAGATAAAAAAATAATTGGGCGTGGCGCAGCTGACATGAAGGGAGCAATAGCATCGTTCATTGCTGCAACAAAGAAATTCATCGACGAGAATCCAAATTTTCCTGGCTCGATAGGGTTTATAATAACTGGAGACGAAGAAGGATGTGCAGTTAACGGTACAAAAAAGATCCTGCAGTGGATGGAAGAAAAAAACTTAACATTTAATGACTGTATAGTTGGCGAACCAACTAATCCAAATCACCTGGGTGAGATGATTAAAATTGGAAGGCGAGGTAGCGTAAATGGAATCATTACAGTCGAAGGAATCCAAGGACATGTTGCTTATCCAAATTTAGCCGATAACCCTATACCGAAGTTATTAAAAATATTAGAAAATTTAATCAAAGAAAAGCTAGACAATGGAACTGACCATTTTCAGCCATCAAATATTGAAATCACGTCAATTGATATTGGTAATCAGGCTACCAATGTTATTCCTGATAAAGCCTCTGCTAATTTTAATATTCGATATAATGATATTTTTGATAATAAAAAGATAGAAGACGAGGTGCACAAAAGAGTGAGGGGTCTAAATTACAATTACTCCATAAAATTTGAACACTCTGGTGATGCCTTTCTAACTCACCCAGGAGAGTTTACGGAAAATTTATCTAATATTATTGAAGACCAAACAGGTAAGAGGCCTGAGCTATCGACCTCCGGAGGAACATCAGATGCCAGATTCATTAAAGACTATGGAAATGTTGTTGAATTTGGTTTAGTCGGCGCAACTATGCACAAAATAGATGAATCGGCCTCAATAGAAGATATTATAAATCTTACAGAAATATACTATCAAGTTTTAAAAAAATACTTTTATTCATAATCCACTTTTATTAATGATAGCCCCTCAGATGGAGCAACCGGGCCGCATAGAGTCCTATCCCTGCCCTCTAAAATCTCTTTAATTTTTCTTTCATCCCACTTTCCTTCTCCAACCAGCTTGAGTGATCCAACAATTGACCGAACCTGATTGTGAAGGAAGGACTTCGCAGAAACTGTTATCTTTATTTCTAATTTTTCTTTTTGGATTTTAATAATATCGATAGTTTTAATTGGTGACCTAGATTGGCAGTGAGTTGAACGAAACGTAGTAAAATCATGGTTACCCAATAAATATTTTGATGCTTTAATCATAGATTCAATATCTAGATTCTTTCCCACTCTCCAATATTTCCCCTTATCTAGGGTTAATGGAGCTCGTCTATTAATTATTCCATACCGATAATGTCTTTTGATGGCAGAGAATCTTGCATGAAATTTATCCGTTACTTCTTCAACATCCAAAATTGCAATTGGATGAGGTTTTAAATGGCTATTTATTGCCTCCCTTAACTCATTCGAGTCTGTTATTCTCTCTAAGTCAAAATGTGCAACTTGACCATGAGCATGAACGCCTGAATCCGTCCTCCCAGCTGCAAAAATCTTAACATCCTCTCCGCAAAAACCTTTAATGGCTTGAGAGAGAAAATCCTGGACTCCACTAATATCTTTTTGACTCTGCCAGCCATTAAACGGAAGGCCGTTATATTCTATTATTAATTTCCAGCGTGAAGTCATTAATTTAAAATAGAACCAACCTCAATTGGATTCCCCCTTAAGTAATCTTTGATATCCATCCTCTTTCTACCTTCTGGCTGAACCGAAAGAATCCTTAAAGATTTTTCACCACACCCAACTGTTAGAGAATCCACGACCTCCCCTGAACTACTTCCAAATGGATCAATGGCTGCCTCCAAAACTTTTATCCGTTTACCGCCGGGTGATAAAAACCATGGACTTGAGAAAGGGTTTAACGCCCTTATTAATAAAAAAATATCATCAGCCTTATTATTCCAATCTATCCTACTTTCGCTTTTTAAAATCTTAGAGGCATATGTAGCTCCAATAGTTTCTTGAGGAATCTCAGTAATATTCCCGCTCGCATACCCTTCAATAATATCAATTAACTCGGACGAGGCCTTATCTGACAATACATTATGAAGTAAATCCCCATTATATTTATAATTAATAGGAATCTTAAATTTAGCAACTACTCCGCCTGTATCTAATCCTTCATCCATTACCATGAAGGAAATTCCAGTTTCTTTATCTCCTTCCATCATACATCTTTGAATGGGCGCCGCACCCCTCCACCTTGGCAAGAGGGATGCGTGAATATTTAGACACCCAAAACGAGGTAAAGATAAAACTTTCTTTGGTAAAATTATACCATACGCAGATACTATAACTATATCAGGGGATATTTCTTTTAATCTTAAAATATCCTCATCCTGAGTAAAGTTAGACGGGGTAAAAACAGGAATATCATTATTTAAAGCTAAATCATGAACTGGAGAATTATTACTTTTCATTCCCCTACCTGACCTTCTGGGGGGTTGGGTGTAAACAGCCTCAACACTATGCTTACTTTCTATCAGGGCTTTTAAGGGGTTAACTGAAAAATCAGGTGTCCCCATGAAAACCACCCTAAGCGTTGAATTATAATCAGATGCATTAATCATTTTCAGTAGGATCTTCTGAACGACTTTTTATAGACTTCTTGATCGCCCTATCTTTCTTTAATCTTGATAAATAATCAACAAAAACAATTCCATTTAGATGATCCATTTCATGCTGTATAACAGTTGCAAGCATTCCTGAACAGCGCATACTTTTTTCTATGCCTTCAACATCCATGAAACGAACAGTACACTCGTCCGGTCTTTCAATTTCTTCCCAAACACCGGGTACTGATAAACACCCTTCCTCAAAAGAAATAAGGTTTTCAGTGGGATCAATAATTTCAGGGTTAATAAAAAAATATGGATCGCGATTCTCTTCATCACGAGAAATATCTACCACTAGCATTCTTTTAGGTACACCAATTTGTATGGCAGCCAGTCCTATGCCTGGTGCTGCATACATTGTCTCAAGCATATCCTCTAGTATAGCTAAAACTTCATCATTAATATTATCTACTGTCTCAGATACCTTTTTCAATAAAGGGTTGGGAACTGTTATAATTTCTCTTATTGCCATTCCCTTTGATAAACCTCCTAGAAAAAGAGTTCAAGTAACATGTAAAGGTTTTTAAAATGGTTGACGAGATTTTAAGGCTGTTTGCAATGTTCCGTCGTCCATATAATCTAGTTCTCCGCCCACCGGGACACCGTGAGCCAATCGAGAAACCTTAACACTACAGTCCTTTAATTGATCTGTAATATAGTAGGCTGTGGTTTGCCCATCGATTGTCGCATTCATCGCCAAAATAATTTCATGAACCTCAGAGCCTTGAGCCCTTTCAACCAAGCTATTAATTCCTAAATCCTCTGGGCCAATCCCATCGATTGCCGATAATGTCCCGCCTAAGACGTGATACATACCATTATGAACTGATGCTCTTTCTAAGGCCCACAGATCTGCAATCTCTTCAATCACTACAATTATTGATACATCCCTTCGCTTATCATTACATACCGAACATATTTCAGATGTATCGAGGTTACCGCAAATCTCACAATTAACGATTGAGTTAGCAGTGGTTATTAATGATTCCGCTAAAGGCTTCATTAATGATTCTGGTTTCTTTAAAAGATTAAGAGCCATCCTTCTTGCTGACCTTGGGCCAATCCCAGGGAGACGTGATAAAAGTGATATTAAGTTATCTATTTCCGAATTATTCATATTTACCTCAACTAGGAATCATCATTATCACGGACTATTGATAGCTTTGGAATCTCTTCGATTAAGGCAATTGATGCCTTTGGGAATTCCTCAATAGTTTCTTTAAAAATCGGATGCTCTTCAATTTTCTTCCTTAATAATAAGTTAGAATCGTCTTTTTCTTGATTGATAGTTTTCCTTCCCTCGGAAGAAGAAATTAAAATTATCCACTTTTTCTCTGTCCATTCAAAAAGTTTTTTTGCAAGGTCAGCTGCTGTTGATTGAACGCCATTAAGAATATTAATCTCAATTCTTCCATTCTCGAATGAAACAAGACTAACGTTATGCTCAAGCTCATATTGAAGCCTGGCACTTTTATTAATCCTAACTAGCTCAATAACGTCATCAAAACTTTCAGGATAATTTTTTTTCATTTTATCCTCAACTATAGCTTCTTGAGGTTTTACCTGAAGTGAAGATCTTGATATCATATTTAATGAGGGTGCTGGTGATGATAGTGATGATTCAGGAGTTTTTTTTTCAGCAAGAATTATTTCTTTATTGTTGAATTTTTTTATTATTTCATCTGGCGTTGGTAAGTCAGAAATATAGCACATCCTAATTACAGCCATCTCGAGAGCTGAGAGAGGTTTTGAAAAATTCTTTATCTCATTAGCTGCCTTTAAGACCATCTGCCAATGCCTAGATAGATTTTTAACTGTTTCTTCCTTAAGGATATTTTTAACTCTAGCCATATTTTCTGGTCCTAAAGAAAGATTATCTTCACTTTGACTAGACACTTTGTGTCGCGTTAATTCATGGATAAAATCCCCAAGACTTCCAATCAAATTTGATGGATCAATTCCCATAACTGTTTGATCTTTGATCTCCATTAGAGCTTTTTCAACATTACCAGATGAAATATATTCAAATAAATCAATAATTCTTCCTTGGTCAGATAGTCCGAGCATTTGACGAATCAAATCTTCCGACAAAGCTTCATCATTTTCAGACAGTGCTATTGCTTGGTCTAGGAGGGAGAGGCTATCTCTTGCGGAGCCCCCTGATGCTCTTGATATTAATCCTATAACAGAATCATCAATTTTAACATTTTCCTTATCACAAACTTTAAGGAGAAGGGATTTAATCAATTCATTGTCAAACCTTCTAAGGTCAAACCTCTGACACCTAGATAGTATTGTTAAAGGTACTTTTTGGACCTCTGTGGTTGCGAATATAAATTTTACATGAGCAGGTGGCTCTTCAAGAGTTTTAAGTAAGCCATTAAAGGCTGCTTTTGATAGCATATGAACTTCATCAATAATGTATATTTTATAGCGAGCGGATGCGGGTGAGTAATTAATAGAATCTATTATTTCTCTTATATCTGCTATTCCAGTCCGTGATGCAGCATCCATTTCGATAACATCAATATGTCTTGATTCCATAATCTCAGAGCAGTGTTGGCCCATTTCTAACATTTCAATATTTGGTTGATCAACTGTATCAGTTTCATAATTTAAAGCACGAGCGATTAAACGTGCAGTTGTTGTCTTCCCTATGCCCCTAACGCCAGTGAGCATATAGGCATGAGCAATTCTATCAATCTTGAATGCATTTTTTAAAGTCTGCACCATTATTTCTTGACCCATAAGGTCATCAAAACTTTGAGGTCTATATTTACGAGCTAAGACTTTATAACCTTTTTCTGAATTTGATTCATTTTTCTCTAATGAAGGTGAAGATAAAAAATCATTTTGATTTTTATCAGGCATCGTCGAAGTTGACTCTCTGGTAGTTTCCTCGGGCTGTTCTGATTTATCTATAGTATCCAAAATATCCTCACTAACTACTTATATACGAATCTTTATTAATTCTAAACTTTTATAGAAAAAACCTAATAGCTTATTAGACTAATAAAGTTTAGTAGCATAGAATACTGAAGGAGTTTGTAATGAAGGTCTACCCAAATATATTTAGCAACAATCCATTAGATAGGGTTTCATATTTAAGATCTGACCCAGAATGGGTAAATAATATAATGCTTGATGATAAGTCAATCTTTGTTCCCTTCTTTAAGGGTCAACCATTTGTATCAAAAATTTCAGGTCTTACCTCCAAAAATGCTTTAGAAAATCAGTTAAATCCTGCTTGGTTTCCTTACAAGTTTTTTGAAAAAAATATTGTAGACAGTTCTATAATAATTTTCTTAGGGCTATTAGATGATAGGGCCTATTTTGCAATTGATTTATCTAAAATCAATAACCCTGAAGATCAAGTGAATATTAAAAATATGGGTAGTTTTGAAGATCTAATGGGGCTTTCATCTCAGCCCATTGAATCAGGTGAGTTAGCAATGCTAGGCCAAGCAAAAGCAATATTTGAATGGCATAAAAGTCATGAATTTTGTTCTAGGTGTGGTGAGAAGAGTAATATGGTTGAGGGTGGCTATAAAAGAATTTGTGGTAGCTGTAAGTCTGAACATTTTCCCAGAACTGATCCAGTTGTTATAATGCTAGCAACATATAATAATCATGCTTTCCTTGGAAGACAAAAAAGATTCCCCACTGGAATGTACTCAGCTCTAGCAGGCTTTATTGAGCCTGGGGAGTCAATAGAGGAGGCTGTAGCAAGAGAGCTTAATGAAGAAGCCGGTATAATAATTAATAACGCCACATATCACTCTAGCCAGCCCTGGGCATTTCCGAATTCATTAATGATTGGCTGCATAGCTGAATCAGCCTCAGAGGAATTCAAACTTGATGAAATTGAGATTGATGAAGGCAGGTGGTTCACCAGAGATGAACTAAAAAATGCTATAAACGGGAGTGAAAGTTCAGAGTTCTTTGTGCCACCAAAAATGGCAATAGCACATCACCTTATAAAAGCATTCGTTGATAATAAATAAAAAAAAATTAAAATAAAAATTACTTTTACAACTGGTCTATTATTATTCCTCTAATAATGAATGACCTTGAACTAATGGCTTTTGGAAGAAAGCAAATTAATTTATGAAAAATTTGTAGCTTTGTTGTCTATAAATGGCATGATAATTGTAATTTTAGATAATTAAGATTTATTACTCTCCACTAAATAAGGACTTTTATTATTCATTAGGCCTTTATACATTAAACCATCCTTCATAACTATATCAATGCGGTCATGGTCTTGAAGAATCGTAATATCCTCCAAAGGATTTCCATCCACAATAACTAAATCTGCTAATTTTCCTTCCTCAATAGTTCCCAATGAGCCTTCTGGATCCATAGCTTGACCGCCAAAGCGGGTTGCTGAATGAAGAGCTTCAGCATTAGTAAAACCAAACAAATTTACATAATGCTCTAAATCTTTTGCATATGTTCCATGAGGCGCTATATCCAGACCATAATCTCCACCAACAAGAATTCTTATACCTTCTTTTTTCATTCTTTTATATGATACAATCGTTGACTCAACTTCTGCTTTGTAAGCATCCACTTCTCTACTATCTTTTGAATATCCCATCTTTTCAGAATTTTCTAAAAATGCTATTTCCCAAGCAATTCCCGGACCAACAAAAACTCTATCTTTATTCTCTATCAAAAGATCTAAGGCTTCATTATCTATATAATTTGCGTGACCGATAAAATCTATACCACTTTTAACTGCCTGTTTAACAGCTTCTGCTGAACGAGCATGACATGCAACTTTCATTTTTTTTCTATGTGCCTCATCTACAAGCGCCTCAACCTCTTCGTCTTTATAGCCAAGGTCTCCAGGTCTTCCTTGAAGGGAAATTAATTCTCCATCAATCATAACCTTTACAACATCTACTCCATTTTTCCATAGCGTTCTAACGGCCTTCCTTATTTCCCAAGGACCATCTGTTATCATAGCCAAACCTTCAGTTTGTGGTTTAGCATAATCAGGGTAAGTATCGGCATTTCCGCCTATTGCACATATATCCCTTCCTCCAGCAAGAAGTCGCGGACCAGGGATTCTTCCACTATTTATAGCGTCACGCAAAAAAACATCAATTCGATGAATTGATCCAAAACTTATGGCTGATGTGAAACCTGAACCAAGCATAATACGAGCATTATCAACTGTCTTTATCATTGCCTCCTCAACTGGAGTCTTATCTAGCTCCAATGGACCATTGTTTGTATATGAAATATGAGCATGTGACTCCGTCATACCCGGAATAACAGTTTTTCCCTTAAGATCAAAAATCTCAATATCATTTGAAGAACTATTAAAATTAGCGGAAGGGCCTGAATAACGAATTATATTATCATCAACTAATATTGTTGCATCATTAATTAACTCATCACTGTCTCCTTTAAAGAGGTTGAGATTTGTTAAAATTTTTTGCTTACTCATTTTTCTTCCTATTAGTTATAATCTGAGGAGTTTTATTGCATTTTGCGTAAGACTTGGTGCAAAGCTTTCTAATTTTTTTGGTGTATCCCATCCGCCAAGGTTTGTTCCATAGACCAGACGTTCTGATCCCACTAAATCAAAAAGCATTTTTTGAGACTTTTCTCCATGAACATGAGCATCAAACCACAATTTTTTTAACTCATTTTTAAAACCATTTTTTTTAACTCCTTCAGGGGCCCAATCTCTAAATGATGACATCTCAGAAAATCTTTCAACAAGGTATGGCATTGCTCCCGCACCATGAGAAATGCAAACATCAAGATTCGGGTGACGATCCATGACGCCTCCAATAATTAAGGTTCCGGCAGCAAGAGTTTCTTCGTAAGCATAGCCTAGTATTATACTCAGATCATACCTTCCCAACCTCCAGTCATCAGGTCCCGAAGAGCCACCAGTTGAAGCAGGGTGAAGGAATAACGGAATATCAAGATCCACTACTGTTTTATAAAAATCATCCAGCCTTCGGTCATCTAAGCCAAAAGGATAATCTGTTCCGGTTGATACGGCTTTTAATCCAAGACTTTTTGTTGCTCTTTCCATCTCTCGGCAGGCAGCATCGACATCTTGCATAGGCAGTGCTGCGGAACCAATTAATCTATCTGGATATTCTGAAACAGATTCAGCCATGGCATCATTGTGAATTTTACAAAACTCTATAGCAATATCTTTCTCAATTCTATGAAACATTGTTAGCGGGTTAGGTGAAAGAAGTTGAAGATCGATTCCTAACTTATCCATAAGTTCAATGCGAAGATTATTTTCCATAAAAACAGTATCTTCATATTTCATTGGCTGCATTTTATAATCACCAATTCGAAAAAAATGGACTCCATTTTTATCAACACCTGACTCTGGACCATACTTCCCAGCCATTCCAAATCCTTTTTTTAGAATAATATGAGCGTGCGTATCAATTACTTTATAAGACATTTAAATTACACCTAATCATCTGCAAAAAGCACTTTTCTAGCATTACCATCTTTATCGTAAACTGACTTGTGCTTATCAATTAAATACATTTGATTTTCAGTATCTCGTATTCCAACCGAATTTAATGCTTCAACCATTTTCGCGTATGTGTGATGAGAAAAATGCTTAACAAGAGATTTCTCGTCATTCCAAAGTTCATAAACTTGAATCCTAGTATCAACACACGGGTCTGCAGCAAAACAATAACTGATGCACCCCTCTTCCTCATTTCGAGTTGCT
>Ga0308004_10001297_pt1 | contig 11088 bp, 14 predicted proteins | sample Neamet38_FD_203156 | JGI IMG/M metagenome (GOLD analysis project Ga0308004, IMG submission 203156) | Marine microbial communities from water near the shore, Antarctic Ocean - #38 | ecosystem: Environmental > Aquatic > Marine > Unclassified | place: Southern Ocean | collected 2014-06-06 | reverse complement strand
CTAATTAAAAACGAATATAATGCTGCTAAGTTTATTTCAATTGAAGAAATTACGCAGTTAGAAAAATATTTCCAAATAGTAGATTTAAAAACACCAAAACACAAATATTTTCAAAAAGGAGGGACAAAAACAGCTTGGAGATATGCCAATACATTTTTTGATAAACGCCATGAAAAATACATGTTTAACATCTCTAAACCAGCACTAGCTAGAGAGAGCTGTAGTAGGCTATCTCCTTATATTGCCTGGGGAAACATTTCCATACGACAAGTATTTAATGAAGCTTTAAAGTGTAAAACGGAAACAAATAAAAAACATTTAGGTGCATTTATCTCAAGATTACGCTGGCAAGCGCACTTTATACAAAAGTTTGAAATGGAACACACCATGGAAAACGCAAGTATAAATAAAGGCTATCAAAAACTAAAAAAGAGTATTTCATTAGAATACCAAAAAGCCTGGGAAGAAGGTAAAACAGGTTTTCCATTAATTGACGCTTGCATGCGTTGTTTAACAGAAACGGGGTATTTAAACTTTAGAATGCGCGCTATGCTGGTATCTTTCTTTACCCATATTTTATGGCAACCTTGGCAAGCGTCCTCTCAGCATTTGTCTCGATTGTTCTTAGACTTTGAACCTGGTATACATTTTCCGCAATTGCAAATGAATGCTGGTGAAACGGGCATTAATCTTCTTAGAATATACAACCCAATAAAAAATAGCTTAGAACACGACGAAGATGGAACATTTATTAGAAAATGGATTCCTGAGTTAGCACACTTAGAAACGCCTTTTGTGCATGAACCTTATATAATGACACCTTTAGATCAGCAGTTTAATAATTTTGAATTAGGTGTTAATTACCCAAATCCGATTGTAGAAATTAAAGTTGCAAGAAAAAAAGCAAGTGATATTCTCTGGAATATGAAAAAAAATACTGAGGTAAAAAAAGAAAGTGAAAGGATTTTGAGAAAACACACACTTTCGAATAGAGACAGCTTATTAAATACAGATTGATTTAGAAAAATTCTTAAAATGCAATTATCTGTTAATTTTTGTTTAACTAATCGAATAAAATGTTAAACATAATAATATTTTTTGTACCTTTGAGTAATGATATTTAACACAACCCTTAAAAATAAAGATGCTACCGCAACAATAAACGATTTGTTAGGGGAACCTTATGGCTTTGTTAAAGCAATAAAACTAGGTGGTGTTGGATCTAAAAGAATGATCATTGATGCTGTTAGCCCAGGGTTTCTAAAATTAATTAATGCTGTATCAGACATTAATTACGGTAACATAGAGCTCAGAGAAAAAGGCATCGTAATTCATATTAATAAAGGTTTAAAAAATTTTAGTTGGGCAATACCTTATTATCAATTGCACACATACAAAACTGAAGGGTTTAGTATACACGCTCAAGGTAACTTTGTAAGATTTAAGAATAATAAGTTATTAAAAGAAAACAAAAATTTCATAGATAAAATTATTAATTACAAGATAGAAAACAACAAACAATATGATTTCCAATAGTTCAGATCAATTAAGCACTATTTCTATAGATAGAATTATAGAAATGGCTTGGGAAGACAGAACCACGTTCGAGTCTATTCAATTTCAATTCGGTTTAAAAGAACAAGAAGTTATCGATTTAATGCGAAGGGAAATGAAACTGAAAAGTTTCCAAATGTGGCGTAAACGAGTGCAAGGAAGAAAGACTAAACATGAAAAGCTCAGAACTTTTGAAAAAGGGAGATTTAAATGTACCAGACAAAGAAGCATCTCTAATAACTCAATATCCAAAAGATAATAAAAACTATAAAAGCTAATACATTGGCGACAAAAGAAAATTTAGGAAAATTTAACGGATTTTCACCAGAAGAAATTGGTGATGATCATCTTTATACGGGACTAAAAACTCCGATGAAAGCAGATGCTTTTAAATTATCTGATGCCGAAAAAAAAGACAAAATTGCTGTATTGTTTTCGGAAATAATGAATGTAATGGGCTTAGATTTAACAGATGATTCGTTAAAGGGAACTCCAAATAGAGTTGCCAAAATGTATATCGAAGAAATTTTTTCAGGACTAAATCCTGCCAATAAACCCAAAGTAGCGTTGTTTGATAATAAATATCAATACAACCAAATGTTAGTCGAAAAAAACATTACATTTTACTCTAACTGTGAGCATCATTTTGTACCCATTGTAGGAAAAGCACATGTAGCCTATATTTCTTCGGGAAAAGTAATTGGGTTATCAAAATTAAATAGAATTGTTCAATATTATGCGAAAAGACCTCAGGTTCAAGAGCGCTTAACAAACCAAATTGCTGAAGAATTAAAAACAATTTTAAATACCGAAGACGTTGCAGTAATAATAGATGCAAAACACCTTTGTGTTTCTTCTAGAGGCATTAAAGATGATACTTCTGCAACAGTAACATCCTACTTTGGTGGAAAATTTGACAGTCCAGAAAAGATTACTGAATTACAAAATACCTTAAAATATTAACTATGGAATTAATTACAAAAGCACTAGAATTTGAAACTAGGAAAATGAGATTTCCAACAACAAGCGACCGAATAATGGCAGCTAGAGAAGCAAAAGATTTGATCTTAAGCTTAAATGAGATTTACAAAGAAAGTAAAGATTCTAATATTATGGATATCATGAAAAGGTTGACTGTAATTAAGCAGAGAATTGAAAGACGTTTAAAAGGAAAACCGCTTACCTCTTAATAAATAATATTATTTTTATTGCGCTTCTAAGTTTTATAATTATATTACCGTTTATAAAATCTGAAAAGTAACAATGAATTTAACGGAACGAGCAGTAGAATTTGAACATAGAAAATTCTCATTTAAAACAACAAGTGACAGAATTGTAGCATCCAGAGAGGTTAAAGCCCTTATTCTAGAGCTAAACGAAGTATATAAAATAGAAAAAGATCTTGAAATAATGGATCAAATGAAGCGCTTGACAGCTGTAAAACAGAAAATTGAAAAGCGCTTGAAAGGAAGACCTTAAAAGCATATGAGAAAAATAGCAATAGTTGGAGGAAGCAAAGGAATTGGAAAAGCAATTGTACAATCTTTAATTGAAGATAATATAGTTGTAAATATTAGTAGAACAGCTCCTTTGCAGCCCCACGCTAACTTAACTCATTATAATTGTGACATACTTACCGATGACTTGCCAGAAATTGAAGGAATAGACACCTTAATTTATTGTCCTGGAAGTATTAATCTAAAGCCAATTGCACGATTAAAATTACAAGATTTCAGAGATGACTTTGAAATAAATGTTATTGGTGCTGTAAAAGCAGTACAAAAATATCTTCCTAAATTAAAAAATGGAGAAAACCCTTCCATCCTACTCTTCAGCACTGTAGCTGCTAAATTAGGAATGCCTTACCATGCAAGTGTGGCAGCAGCCAAATCTGCTGTAGAAGGTTTAGCAAAATCTTTAGGTGCAGAATTAGCGCCTACTATACGTGTAAACGTTATTGCCCCAACTGTTACAGAAACAGATCTGGCATCTAAACTCTTAAGAAATGATAGAATGATAGAAAATATCACTGAACGTCATCCTCTTAAAAAGTTTCTTAAACCACATGAGGTTGCAGATTTAGCAACTTTCCTTATTTCAGACAAAGCGAAATCTATTTCAGGCCAAATTTTTGAACTTGATTGCGGAATTGTAAGTTTCAAAATTTAAAAAGTATGACAGATATTTATAACATCAAAATCAATAGTTTACAAAATAAAGCTATTGACTTATTCGAGTACAAAAATAAATATATTCTTTTTGTAAACGTAGCCTCAAAGTGTGGCTTTACATCTCAGTATAAAGAATTAGAAGAATTGTACAAAATGCATAAAGATAATTTAATGATAATTGGATCTCCTTGTAATCAATTTGGAAGTCAAGAACCAGGAACTTCCGAAGACATTGAAGCTTTCTGTAAAGTTAATTTTGGAGTAACTTTTTTAATGACAGAAAAGATTGATGTAAAAGGCAGTAAGCAACATGCTTTATACAAATGGCTCACAGATAAAACATTAAATAATTCTAAAAGCTCTTCAGTAAAGTGGAATTTTCAAAAATATCTAGTTTCTCCTGAAGGTCAATTGGTTGATTATTATTTTTCAATTACAAAGCCATCAAGTTCAAAAATAACAAAACACTTAATCTAAAAACTATGTTCGGAATCTTTAAGAAAAAATCTGAAGCAGACAAACTTCAAGACAAGTACAAAAAAGTAATGGAAGAGGCATATAAGTTGCAATCTATAAATAGAACCGATAGCGATTCTAAATATAAAGAAGCAGATGATATACTTAAGAAAATTGATGCTTTAAAGGCAGAGGAATAAGAATGAAACAATTAAAATTAACGTTATTATTTCTAGCTGTAAACTTTGGTGGCTTAGCTATCGGTAGTTGGCTGATGAATAATGGCCCACTTTCTAATTGGTATACAAATTTACAACAAGCACCTTGGACACCACCTGGTTTTGTTTTTGGCATAGCTTGGACACTTATTATGATTTGCTTTTCTATTTATTTAGGAAAACTTTATACAAAAGATAATACCAGTAAAAATCGTACTATTTTCCTAATTCAATTTGTACTAAATGTTAGTTGGAATTTTATTTTCTTTAATCAACACCTCGTATTATTTGCGCTTATAAATATTCTCTTATTGACTTCACTTATATTTGTTTATTTTTTCAAACTTAGCAGTGCAGTAAATAATTATAAATACTTGTTGTTACCATACATGCTTTGGTTATGTATAGCAACCTCTTTAAACCTATATATTCTAGTCCATAATTAAAATGAAAATATACACACTTCACAAGAAACAACAACTACCTATTTCATTGGACACAGCTTGGGAATTTTTATCTAACCCTAAAAACTTAAGTATCATTACACCAGATTACATGAGTTTTAATATTCTTTCTAAAATAGATAGACCATTATACACCGGACAAGTTATTCAATATAATGTAACACCTCTTTTAGGTATTAAAACAAAATGGATCTCTGAAATTATGCATATAGAAGAAAAAAAATACTTTGTAGATGTACAAATGTATGGGCCTTACGCTCTTTGGCATCACAAGCATTTTGTAAAGGAAATAGAAGGTGGAGTAGAATTAGAAGACATTATAGATTACAAAATTCCTCTAGGAATATTAGGTCAAATGGTGCATCCTTTTTTAGTAAAACCAAAATTAGAAGAAATTTTTAATTACAGACAAGAAAAATTACTAGCACTTTTTGGTAAAATTAAATAAGATGAAGGATACTGTAAATATTTTTTGGTTTCGCAGAGATTTAAGGTTGGATGATAATGTTGGATTTTATAACGCTCTTAAAAGTGAACACCCTGTACTTCCTATCTTTATTTTTGATGAAGAAATTTTAAAGAAACTACCTAAAGACGACGCTAGAATTACTTTTATCTATGAAACGCTTCAAAAAATGCGTAGTAAGTTAGAAGATAAAAATAATAGCAGTATTGCCATGTTTCATGGGGAACCAGCAACGATATATAAAAATCTATTAAAAAAATATAATATAGATACCGTATTTACAAATAGAGATTATGAACCCTATGCTAAAGAAAGAGATGATAAAATTGAACAATTATTAAATGATAATACTATTAAATTTAAAACATTTAAAGACCAAGTAATTTTTGAACAAAATGAAGTTACTAAAAAAGATGGTTTACCTTATGTAGTATACACGCCATACATGAAGGTCTGGAAGGAGCAATTCAAAACATACACCTTAGATTTTTACTACACCAGTTCATTCTTAAAAAACTTAATACAAGATAAAGAACTACCAAATTTAACTTTATCTGATATTGGTTTTGCAAAATCAAATCAAAAAATAAAAAAACATATCGTCACCCCTGCTCTTATTCAAAATTATGAAGACACAAGAAACTTTCCTGCCCAGGACTCTACCTCTAAACTAGGCCCACATTTACGTTTTGGCACTGTTAGCATTCGTAAGATGATAGAAAAAGCGATTACAGAAAAAAATGAAATTTTTTGGCAAGAATTAATTTGGAGAGAGTTTTTCATGCAAATTCTGTGGCATTTTCCGCATACCTCAAAAAAATCTTTTAAAGCAAAGTACGATAGAATTGAATGGCGCAATAATGAGGCTGAATTTCTTAAATGGTGTAATGGTCAAACAGGATACCCTTTAGTTGACGCTGGAATGCGCCAACTAAATGAAACCGGTTTTATGCACAATAGAATTAGAATGTTAGTGGGTAGTTTTTTATGCAAGCACCTGTTAATAGACTGGAAATGGGGAGAAGCATATTTTGCCGAAAAATTACATGATTACGAAATGGCCAGCAATATTGGTAATTGGCAATGGGTTGCAGGCTCTGGTGTAGATGCAGCACCTTATTTTAGAATTTTTAATCCTACAACTCAAATTAAAAAATTTGATAGCGACTTAGCCTATATTAAAAAATGGGTGCCAGATTTTCAAGAATTCACATACCCTAAAGAAATGGTAGATCATAAAGAGGCAAGAGAAAGGTGTCTCGCAACCTATAAAGAAGCCTTAAATTAAGAATCTACTTTTAATTCTACTAATCAATACGTTCTTTTAATATTTTAAGCAAAATATTAAAAATAAGGCACTTACACCAACGAGGTAAAAAAATAACATTTTTAGTTAGGTTGTGTTCTCAATTTTTATTTTATTTGCCAACTGAAAATAAAAGCCGATGTAGCTCAGCTGGCTAGAGCAGCTGATTTGTAATCAGCAGGTCGTGGGTTCGAGTCCCTCCATCGGCTCAATTTATCCAAAGCTTCAAAATTTATTTTTGAAGCTTTTTTATTTCTATGCGTCCCAAAAGTTAAAATTCTTATTACTTTATTAAGCAAACGATACAGATATAAAATCAGAATTATAGCGGTTTCAAGTCTCCTAAAATTGAATCCTAAAAAAAACTGAGATAGTCCTTAAATATATATATTTATAATACCTTTACTCTTAAGGTTAAAACTTTAACAAAATCATATTTTTTTATGCTAATTATTGGAATTGCAGGTGGAACTGGTAGTGGAAAGACAACAGTTGTAAATCAAATTATAAAACAATTACCTACAGATGAGGTATGCGTAATTTCTCAAGACTCTTACTATAACGCTACAGACAACATGCCTTATGAAGAAAGAGCTAAAATTAATTTTGATCATCCAAGAGCTATTGATTTTAATTTAATTATTGACCATTTAAAAGCACTCAAAGCTGGAAACACCATAGATCAGCCGGTATATTCTTTTGTAACTCACAATAGAACAAAAGATACGATTAAGACACATCCAAGAAAAGTAGTAATTGTTGAAGGAATATTGATCCTAAATAATAAGGAACTAAGAGACTTATTTGACATTAAAATATTTGTGCACGCAGAGACAGATGAACGATTAATTAGAAGGTTAAAAAGAGATATCACAGAAAGAGGAAGAGATATAGATGAAGTTTTAAGCAGGTACCAGACTACCTTGAAGCCTATGCATCAAGAATTTATAGAACCTACAAAAAACTTTGCAGATTTAATTATACCCAATGATAGATATAATAATGTTGCCATAGATATTGTTAGAACAGTTATTAATGAACGTTTATAGCATATGACCATTAATACTCTAAAAAATAATAAAGTATTTAAAATTTTGACAAATATTTTTGTTTTAATTTTTATTCCTTTTTTAATCTGGATGTTATTTTTTGACGAGAATTCTTATTTGGTTCATAGAAAATTTAATAACGAAATTAAAGACTTAGAAAGTACTGTCTCTTTTTATAAAACTAAAATAGCAGAAGATAAAGCCACCATCATTAAACTAAATGATTCTTTGCAACTAGAACGTTTTGCAAGAGAGCAATACTTAATGAAAAAAGAAAACGAAGACATTTATATTATAGAATTTGATACCATAAAAAAATAATGAATCCATTTCTGTTTAATGAATTTATAGGAACATCATCTGCTGCTTGGAAGCAAAAAATTCAAGCAGACTTAAAGGGTGCAGATTATAATGAAACTTTGCTTTGGAAAACCAATGAAGGTATTACAGTAAAACCTTTTTACTCAAAAGAAGACAGAACAAACACAAAACTAAATCTACCAAGAAAAGGATTTAATATTTGTCAGACTATTTTTATTGATAACGAGAAAATAGCAAATTCCTTAGCTCTTGATGCTTTAAGAAGAGGAGCAACTTCAATTCAATTTATTAGTACAAAACCTTTTAATTGCAGTTTATTATTGCAAAATATTGATATCAATACAATTTTAATATATTTTAAATTTCAGTTTTTACCCCCCGTATTTTTAGTTGAATTATCAAAATTCATAAATCCGAATAAGACGTTTATCCAATTAGATATTATTGGGAATTTGGCCGAAAACGGAAACTGGTTCATCAACTTAAAAAAAGATTTCAAACAATTGGATCTTATTCTTAAATCCAATAAAAATTGTATTTCGGTTTCTAGTGACTTATATCAAAACGCAGGTGCTACCATTGTACAGCAATTAGCCTATACTTTAGCCCACGCAAACGAGTATTTAAATCATTTTGGAAAAGATATAGCTGAAAAAATTCACTTTACATTTTCTGCGGGTAGCAATTACTTTTTTGAAATAGCAAAACTAAGGGCGTTTAGAATTTTATGGGAAACGCTATTAAATGAATATGATCAAGAAAATAGTGAAGTGCATATTTTTACGCAGCCCAGTATAAGAAATAAAACACTGTACGACTATAATGTAAATATGCTTAGAACAACAACTGAGTATATGAGTGCTATCTTAGGAGGATCCCATACGGTTTCTTCTGTATCGTACGACGCTATGTACCATAAATCAAACGAATTTGGTGAACGAATTGCGAGAAATCAACTTTTAATTTTACAACAGGAAAGTTATTTACAAGAAGCGCAAAATTTTGCTGATGGCACTTACTATATAGAGTCAATTACCCACCAATTAGCAGAAAAAGCATTGACTTTATTTAAACAAATAGAAAAAGGCGGAGGATTTTTAAAACAATTAAAGGCGGGAATTATTCAAAAGAAAATAGCAGAAAGTGTTGCTAAGGAAGAAGAAGACTTCCATGCTAAAAAGATTATTTTATTGGGCACCAATATGCAACTCAATAAAAATGATATCATGAAAAATGAGTTGGACTTATTCCCTTTTATAAAACAAAGAAATATAAAGACTTTAATTGTCCCAATTAACAGAAAACGTCTTTCTGAAATCATAGAAAAAGAACGGTTAGAAAAAGAAAATGACTAGAAAATCATTTGAACATATCAAACTCAAAAGTGCTAAAACAGTAACTCCACAAAGCTTTAAACATGAAGATTTTGTGGCAGGAATAGCACCTAATTTAAGAGGACCTTATAGTACAATGTACGTTAGAAGGCCCTGGACGATAAGACAATATGCAGGTTTCTCTACCGCAGAAGAAAGTAATGCTTTTTATAAAAGAAACTTAGAGGCCGGCCAAAAAGGACTCTCTGTAGCTTTTGATTTAGCCACCCATAGAGGTTACGACTCTGACCATGAACGCGTGCAAGGAGATGTAGGTAAAGCAGGCGTTGCCATAGATTCTGTAGAAGATATGAAAGTTTTATTTGATGGAATTCCGTTAGACAAAATGTCTGTTTCTATGACTATGAATGGTGCTGTCTTGCCCATTTTAGCCTTTTATATTGTTGCTGCACAGGAACAAGGTGTCTCTTTAGAAAACTTAACAGGAACCATTCAAAATGATATATTAAAAGAGTTTATGGTGCGTAACACATACATCTACCCTCCTGCTCCATCTATGAAAATTATTGCTGATATATTTAAATACACCAGCGATAAGATGCCAAAATACAATTCAATATCAATTTCTGGTTATCATATGCAAGAAGCTGGTGCCACTGCAGAAATTGAACTGGCATATACGCTTGCAGACGGTTTAGAATATATTAGAAAAGGTATTGATGCAGGAATGGATATTGATTCATTTGCACCACGATTGTCCTTCTTTTGGGCAATAGGAATGGACCATTTTACAGAAATAGCCAAATTAAGAGCAGCAAGAATGCTATGGGCAAAAATTGTAAAGAAATTCAACCCTAAAAATCAAAAATCTTTAGCACTAAGAACGCATTGCCAAACTAGTGGTTGGAGCTTAACAGAACAAGATCCTTTTAACAATGTTGCAAGAACAACAATAGAGGCAATGGCGGCAACTTTTGGTGGCACACAAAGTCTGCACACAAATGCATTAGATGAAGCGATTGCGCTGCCCACAGACTTTTCTGCTAGAATTGCTAGAAACACACAAATCTACTTACAGGAAGAAACGTATATAACAAAAACTGTAGATCCTTGGGCAGGAAGTTACCATGTAGAGGAACTAACAGAAAATATAGCCAATAAGGCTTGGAAACTAATTGAAGAAGTTGAAAAGTTAGGCGGGATGACTAAAGCTATTGAGAAAGGAATTCCGAAAATGAGAATTGAAGAGGCAGCAGCAATCAAACAAGCAAAAATAGACAGCGGACAAGATATAATTGTTGGCGTAAATAAATATCAGTTAGAAAAGGAAGACCCCTTGCATTTTTTAGAGGTAGATAATGAAGCGGTTCGAAACTCTCAAATTGAAAGATTAAATGAGTTAAAAGCGAACAGAAATAATACCGCTGTAAAGGAATCTTTATCAGCAATAACTAAAGCTGCAAAATCTGGAAAAGAAAACTTATTAGATTTGGCCGTTACAGCTGCGAAAAATAGAGCTACATTAGGAGAAATATCTGATGCTTTAGAGCTTGTATATGGCAGGCATAAAGCAGTGCATAAAACAATATCGGGGGTGTATAGCAAAGAAATAAAAGAAGATCCATTATTTAAAAAAGCAAAAGAGTTTGCAAATAAATTTGCAGAATTAGAAGGCAGACGACCAAGAATTATGATTGCCAAATTAGGACAAGATGGCCATGATAGAGGTGCAAAAGTAGTAGCCACTGG
>Ga0308004_10001295_pt1 | contig 11090 bp, 11 predicted proteins | sample Neamet38_FD_203156 | JGI IMG/M metagenome (GOLD analysis project Ga0308004, IMG submission 203156) | Marine microbial communities from water near the shore, Antarctic Ocean - #38 | ecosystem: Environmental > Aquatic > Marine > Unclassified | place: Southern Ocean | collected 2014-06-06 | reverse complement strand
AGAATGGGCCAACAACTTATTAAATCATCAAAAAATAATAAGAGCTTTAAACTAACTGCTCTGACAGAAAATAAAGCTATTAATAAAAAAATTTCTGGCATCAAGCTTGATATAAATACTGAAGAAGCTTTCAAAAAAACTGATGTAATAATAGATTTTACAGTCCCAAATTGTACTTTAGATATTCTAAAAATTGCATCTAAATTAAAAAAAAGAGTTGTAATTGGAACAACTGGATTTACTCAAGAACAAGAAAATCTAATTAAAAAATTTTCTAAAAAAATTCCTATTTTAAAAGCAGGCAATATGAGCCTTAGTGTTAATTTATTAATGTACTTAACTGAAATTACCTCAAAATCATTGAATGATGAATATCTGAGCAAAGTATTTGAGGTTCATCATAAGCACAAAAAAGATTACCCATCAGGAACTGCTTTAATGTTGGGAAAAGGAATTGCAGATGGTAAAAATAAAAATCTTTTTAATTTAATGGGCAAAAAATTTTTAAATAAAAAATCTTTTCCTTATGGGAAAAAAATTAATTTTAATTCGATTAGAAAAGGTGAAATCATTGGAGAGCATGAGGTTACATTTTCTAGTGGCAAAGAGATAATAAAATTAAATCATGAAGCTTTCGACAGAACTCTTTACTCGGATGGTGCTTTAACTGCAGCAAAATGGCTTATTAATAAAAAACCAGGACTTTATTCAATGAGAGATTTATTGAACTTTAAATAATGATTGAAAAAGAAAAAGCTAAAAAAATATTAAAAATTTTAAATAAGATTTATCCAACAACCCCTATTCCACTAGATCATACTAGCAACTTCACTCTCTTAATGTCAGTACTTTTATCTGCACAATGCACTGATTTAAATGTTAACAATGTAACTAAAAGTATATATCCAAAATATAATAAACCTGAACATTTTGTAAAATTAGGTAGAAAAAAAATTGAAAAATTAATTAAAAGTATTGGCCTATTTCGAGTTAAAGCAAAAAGCATTTATTTGATGTCTAAACAGCTCCTAGAAAGGCATGGCGGTAAAGTGCCAAAAAGCTTTGTAGAGCTCGAAAAACTGCCCGGTGTAGGTCATAAAACAGCAAGCGTAGTCATGTCTCAGGGTTTTGGAGTTCCAGCTTTTGCAGTTGATACGCATATACATAGATTAGCTCAAAGATGGGGCTTAACGAATGGCAAAAATGTTATTCAAACTGAAAAAGATTTAAAAAGACTTTTCCCAGAAAAAACATGGAGTAAATTACATTTACAAATAATTTATTATGGAAGAGAATTTTGTAGAGCTAGAGAATGCTATGGTTTGACTTGTAAAATTTGCACGACTTGTTATCCTCATCGAAAAAATCCAGTTAAAATAAAAAAAGCTTAATATGAAAATACTAGGAATTGGTAATGCAATTGTTGACGTCATTTGTAAAGTTGATGACCAATACTTGATAAACAATCAATTAACAAAAAGTACAATGAAATTAGTTGATGAGACGGAATTTCAAAAACTTTTATCAACTCTTAAAATAGAACAAACTATCTCTGGTGGGTCGGTTGCAAATTCTATTGTTGGACTGTCTCAATTAGGAAACGATGTTGGGTTTATAGGTAAAATTAATGCTGATGATTTGGGGCAAAAATATGAAGAGGGTCTAACTAAAGAAAAGGTTCAATATTTTTATAATAAAAAACAAGAAACTTCACCAACTGGAACTTGTTTAATTTTAATCACACCTGATGCAGAAAGAACTATGGTTACATTTTTAGGAATTGCTGGAAAAATTAACAAGGACGATATTAACGAAAAAGCTGTACGAGAAAGTGAAATAATATTTCTAGAAGGTTACTTGTGGGATGAGGGAGAACCAAAATCTGCTTTTGATAAAGCAATGTCACTCTCTAGTACTAAAGCAATGTCATTATCAGATCAATTTTGTGTGGAAAGACATAAAGGTAATTTTTTAGATTTAGTTAAAAATAAACTTGATATTACTTTCGCTAATGAGCAAGAAATTAAATCATTAATTGACGCTAAAAGCTTTGATGAAGTCATTTCATTTGGAAAACAGCTGGGGAAACTTTTGATTATTACACGTGGTGAAAAAGGAAGTATTGCTATTAAAAGTAACGAAATTGTTGAATGCCAAAGTAAATCTAATTTAAAGATAATAGACTTAACGGGTGCCGGTGATCTATTTGCAGCTGGTTTTCTTCACGGTTACATCAATAATCTTTCTATTAAAGATAGTCTCGAGAAAGGCACTGAGATGTCTTCAAAAGTAATTGAAAAAATTGGCGCTAGACTAAATTAAATCGTTTTAGTCAATAAAATAGCCATCTTTATGAGTTAGTATAAAATTTTTATCCCCAAATAAATCATTTATTTTTTTTCTTAGCCTGTAAATATGTGTTTCTACAGTGTGGGTTTCTATGTCCGATGAATAGCTCCATATATCTTTTTGCAAATCCACAACATCATGTTTGATTTTTGCATTTTTTAAATACAAAATAATTTCAATTTCTTTTTCAGTTAACCTTAAATTTAAATTATTTTTAGAAAAAAATTTAGAATTTAAATTTAAGTCATAGCCTTTAATAATAATTTTAGATTGGTGGTTGAATTTTAATTTTATTAATTTAATATTAATTAGTTCTAGTAGTTTTTTTAAAGGCAAAGGCAAATCATTAAAAACTAAAAAATTCTTGATGGTTATATTTTTATTTAGTAATAGATTATGGTTATTTTTTGAGATTATTAAACAATTTGTTAAATCTAAATCATCGTTCTTTTTAAAATCTTCTTCATTTTCAAGTTTTATAATTTTAAAAGATAAATTTTCTTTTATCTCATCCAAGATTTCATATAGTAAATTATAATTTATAATAAAAATATTTTGCATAACCATACTTAATATCTTCTATGATAATTCATGTACCAAATAAAAACACTCTTATAATTGATGATTTTAAATTAAGATGCTGCATTGGAAGAAAAGGTATAAATTCCTATAAAAAAGAGGGTGATTATTCAAGCCCTAAAGGGTTATTTGATTTAAGAAAATTATATTTTAGAAAAGATCGTATAGGTATCCCAAAATGTAAAATCAATAAAAAGATCATTAAACGAGATATGGCTTGGTGCGATGACCCAAAACATAAAAAATATAATGAAGAAATCAAAACGAACAATAAAAATCTTAAAGAAAACTTATATAGAAAAGATCATAATTATGATTATATAATTTCAATCAGTCACAACGAAAAAAAAACTCCAGGCAAAGGGAGTGCAATATTTATTCATTTAACAGACAATTATAAACCAACAGCAGGATGTGTTGCTTTAAAAAAGAAAGATTTTGAAATATTATTAAAATTAATAGATAAAAAAACTAAAATTAAAATTGGTTAAGTTCTATTACCAAATATTTTTGAGCCCACTCTAACATATGTTGCATTATATCTAATTGCCTCAAGATAATCTCCTGACATACCCATACTTAATTCTTTAAAATTCAATTCTTTGTTTATGTCACTCATCTCAGAAAAATATTTTTCTGTATAGCCATCATTTGGAGGAATGCACATTGTTCCAATAATGTCTAAATTCAAATTTTTACAAAATTTATAAAAATCATTCAAATTTCTTTTATCTATACCAGATTTTTGGTCTTCATTTCCCATATTAACCTGTATAAAAATTTTTGGTTTTTTTTTATGTTTTTGCTGTTCATCTGCAATTTTATTAGCTAATTTTTCACTATCTAATGAATGAATATAATCAAATATTTTTAGAGCAAATTTAACTTTATTAGTCTGGAGTCTGCCAATTAAATGAAGTTGAATGTTGTGATTCTCATTTTTTATATTAGTCCACTTTTCTAAAGCCTCCTGAACCTTATTTTCTCCGTAATGCAAGTGCCCATGCTCTATAAGGGGTAAAACGTTTTCAATAGGAAAAGTTTTCGATACCGCTATAACTTTAGCTGATTCATCATGATTTACTTTTGATTTGATAAGCTCTTCTATATAAATTAAATTTTTAACAGTGTTATGCATAATAAAACTTTGAATAGATATTACTTTATAAAAAAATTTGACCAAAGTCACATAGATAAACAGGATAAAAAAACAATCATAATTTTCAGAAATTATGATCAAGCAATTGATGAAAAATTAATTTTAAAAATAAAAAATTATTGTAAAAAAAAACAGAACAAATTTTTAATCTCTAATAATATAAAATTAGCTATAAAGCTTAATTTAGATGGTGTTTATATCCCTTCATTTAATAAAGACAAAAAACACCTCTCTTATTCTGTTAAAAAAAACTTTATTATACTGGGCTCAGCTCATAGTATTTATGAAATAAGGATCAAAGAATTACAGGGTGTTAATGCTATTTTTTTATCTTCAATATTTAAAAAAAATAAAAATTATTTAGGAATTAATAAATTTAAATCTCTCTCTCTTTTAAGTAGTAAACCTTCAATAGCTCTTGGCGGAATTTCAAATAATAATATAAAAAAATTAAACCTTACTTACTGTTCGGGTTTTGCTGGTATTTCTTTTTTTGAACAAAAAAAAGGCCCCAAAAAAGGGGCCTTTTTAATATAATTTTCTAAGTTAAATTAGAATGCAAATGCAGCAGATAAAGCCCATCTGTCAGTTTTAGCACCAGCTACATTACCTGCACCTTTAGCTTCAAACGTGTTGGCTTTAAGTGTCATTCCACCTGTAGTGTAGCTAACTCCAAATGATTCGATTTCTTCATCCGTAGCCGCACCTACTGTTTCAAAAGTTTCTTCTCCGTAAGTTACAGATAAGTCTTCAGTTACAGTGTACGCTAATTGAAAAGCATCTACTTCTCTATTATTAGCACCAGTTTTATCAGCTTCAGTGTTTGAAGCAGAAACTGTGAAAGAACCAATAGCGTAAGAAGCACTCATAGTAGTACTTTCTATTTCAGCTGTTGGCGCACCAGAGTCACCTTTTCCTAACTCAACTGATAAACCTTCAACACCAGTGTACGTAAGTCCATATGATGTATGAGTTTCTTGACCAGCTCTTCCTGGAGACATTGAAGCAGTTATTGCTACACCATCCATCATTTCTGGAAGTGTATAGAAAATGCTGTTATCTCCTGCAGCAGCACCAGTTATCTCAGCTACACCTGTACCATTGTCCCAAAGATCACCAGCGGCACCAGCGTCCATAGCTCCTTGAGCCGAACTTCCACCTTCACCAGAGAACTTAAAAGCTCCCAAAGTATCTGAACTAATAGTTACAGAGTGACTATCGAAAGGACCGCCAGCAAAATTTGTGTTATCTGCTTGGTCTATGTTGAAAGATAATGCAACATTCAATCCATTTTCTAATTCTCCAGCACCTGAGAAAGTAATATCATTACCCATAGTCCAGCTTTTCCCAGAACTTGAATCTTTAGTACCAGTAGTATTTTTAACACCTATACTAGCATTACCAGTTACATCTAATGAACCAGCAAATACAGATGTAGTTACAAGCGACGCTGCTAATGCAGTTAAGCCTATTTTTTTAAAGTTATTCATATTTTTCCTTTGTTTTTTGTTATTGTTATTTTTGTCGTTGTCGTTGTCGTTGTCGTTGTCGTTGTCGTTAATAATTTTTTTTTGATAAAAGTAACATCCAGTTCATCTTTTACTTATTTTAAAAATTATTTCTCAAGTTCTTATTATTAATAATAAACACCGAATATTTATCAATTTAAGGGCTATTTTTTATTAAAAAGACTAATTTTTATTAAATATTATTATAAGTGTTGTATTTTTACATCACCTTAAAATGGCTATTTTCCTATATTTTAACATTTTTCTAAATATATTGTATAAAAATATAAAATTAACAATTAAATTTATTATGATTTCATTTAAAAACTTAAATATTACTCTTATTTTACTGGTTTCTTCAACTCTTTTAATTTCATGTGGGGGTAAATTTCCTGGCGCTGATGCTAGAAAGTACGATAAGGATCCTACAAAAAGAGTTGCCAAAAACTTAGAAGAAGGAAGAGGGTTTAGACTTTCAGAGGTAGCTAAATCTGGTGGTGGAGTTTTTGAGTTTGCAAGCTCTAATGCATTATGGAGAGCATCGTTAGATACAATAGATTTTATGCCTTTGGCTTCTGTTAATTATAGTGGTGGTATTATAATCACAGATTGGTACTCAACTGATCAAAATTCAAATGAGAGTATTAAGATTTCAATTCGATTTTTAACAAATGAAATAAGATCTGATGCACTAGATATAAAAGTTTTTAATAAAAAATGTCTAACTCAATCAAATTGTGTAACCTCTGAAAAAGAAGGTGGTATCAACAATAAATTAAAAACAAAGATTTTGAAAACTGCCGCAATATATAAAGCAGAGGGGAAGAAGAAAAATTTCAAGCCCTATAAAGTTAACTAGAAATATTATAACGATAAATTTAAGATATAAGATTAAATTTTGTGGATAGATATAATTTTAAAATTGTAGAAGAAAAATGGCAAAAGTTTTGGAATCAAAATAAAACTTTTTCTACTAAGGTAGATAAAAATAAAAAAAAATTTTATTGTTTAGAGATGTTTCCCTACCCCTCTGGAAAAATTCATATGGGGCATGTTAGAAATTATACTATAGGAGATGTTCTAGCAAGGTTCAAAATTTTACAAGGTTATAATGTTCTTCATCCAATGGGCTGGGACTCGTTTGGTATGCCAGCAGAAAATGCAGCAAGGCAAAATAATTTGGACCCTAAGACGTGGACTGAATCAAATATACAAACTATGCGCTCCCAACTTAAAAAGCTTGGATTATCGATTGATTGGAATAAAGAAATTTCAACTTGTTCTCCTGACTATTATAAACATCAACAAGGTTTTTTTTTAGATCTCTATGATAAGGGATTAGTTTATAGAAAAGAAAATTATGTTAACTGGGACCCTGTTGATCAAACAGTTTTGGCTAATGAACAAGTGGTAGATGGAAAAGGTTGGAGATCTGGAGCTGTTGTTGAAAGAAAGAAGTTAAATCAATGGTTTTTTAACATCTCAAAATTTTCTGAAGAACTTTTACAGGGTTTAGAAGGTCTTGATGATTGGCCCAATAAGGTAAAAGTGATGCAAAAAAACTGGATTGGAAAATCGTTTGGTTGTGAAGTTGAGTTTAAAATTGAGAGTGAAAAACCAATTGAAAGTATTAAGTGTTACACAACGAGGCCTGACACCTTATTTGGCTTTTCTTTTCTAGCTCTTTCAGTTGATCATCCTTTAGCAAACTATTATGAAAATGATAAAAAATTTCAAACATTTAAAAAAGAATGCTCTAAAACAGGTACTACGGAAGAATCTATTGCATCTGCAGAAAAACTGGGTTTTGAAACTGATTTAGTTGCAATTAACCCATTAGATAAAACCATGAGGGTTCCAGTTTATTTTGCAAACTTTGTATTAATGGACTACGGGCTGGGAGCAGTTTTTGGTTGTCCCGCACATGATCAAAGAGATTTGGATTTTGCAAAAAAATATAATTTAAAGATTATGCCAGTAGTTAAGCCTGAAAAAGATAAAAGTTTTGCAATAAATGATGAAGCTTATACGGGTGAAGGTTACCTTTATAATTCAAAATTTTTAGATGGTTTAAAAGTTCCAAACGAATCTATAGCTAAAACAATAGAATTCCTTGAAAAAAATAATTTAGGGGAAAAAAAAACTAACTATCGGTTAAAAGATTGGGGCATATCAAGACAGAGATATTGGGGCTGTCCAATTCCAATAGCATATGATGAAAATAATTTGCCAATTAAAATCCCTAAAGACATGTTGCCTGTCAAACTTCCAGAAATTAAAAAATTAAGTAATACTGGAAATCCTTTAGACACCGAAGACAGTTGGAAATATTTTAAAATAGATGGAAAAAAATATACAAGAGAAACTGATACATTGGATACTTTTGTTGATTCCTCTTGGTATTTTTTAAGATTTTGCTCTCCACAAAATACCGATTATGGTTTTACTCAAGAAGAAGCTAACTACTGGATGCCAGTTGACCAATATATTGGTGGGGTAGAACATGCTATTTTACACCTTCTATACTCAAGGTTTTTTATGCAAGCATTATCCTATAAAAATAATAATTTTAAATTATCAGAACCTTTTAGTGGGCTATTTACACAAGGAATGGTTTGCCATGAGACTTATAAAGATCAGCAAAACAAATGGTTAAGTCCAGAAGAGGTGACTTCAGATGATGGTAAAAAATTTTATAAAAAATCCAGCCCACCTGAAGAAATAACAGTTGGACCAACTGAATCAATGTCAAAATCAAAAAAAAATACCATAGACCCTGAAAGCATCATAGAAAATTATGGAGCAGACTCGGTTCGATTGTTCATTCTCTCTGATAGCCCCCCAGAAAAAGATGTTCAGTGGTCTGATCAAGGCATGATCGCATCATTTAAATTTATTCAAAAATTATGGTTATTAAATTCTAAAATTTTAGAAAAAATTATTACTAACGAAAAAAGTAACGAAAGTGAAAATTTAACCAAATTTACTAATCAACTAATTCATAAGGTTACCCAAAATTTAGAAAAATTTCATTACAACGTAATAGTTGCCAATCTGCATGAAATGTATAATTTTTTGATTAAAGAAATTGAAAAACCAATAGGAAAAGAGATTCTAATTGAAAATTATATAAAAATCTTAACTCTAATGGCACCCTTTATTCCTCACTTTACAAGCGAATGTTTAGACAACTTAGGTCAAAAAGAAATAAATTGGCCAATGGTTTTAAAAGACCAGCTGATTGAAGAAAGTATCAATTTAGTTATTCAAATAAATGGTAAAAAAAGAGCACTTTTAAAAATTAAAAGAGACACCAAAGAAAAAGGTGTATTAAGAGAAATTCAATTAAACAAAGAAACTATGCATCTTTTAAAAAAAAAAATTCAAAAAACAATTTTTGTTTCAAATAGGCTTATAAATATTATACTCTAAAAATGCTGAAGAAATACACACTATTAATTTTTTATTTGCTTGTTACTTCATGTGGATATGAGGCCATCTATTCTAAAAAAAATATAATTAATAACAATTTTTCAATAGTTTCATTAACTTTTATAGGTGATAGAAATGTTAATTTAAGAGTAGAAGAAAAGCTAAACAATTATAGACTTAACAAGCAAAATAAAAAAATTTCGTTAAAAGTTGTAAGCGCTATAAAAAAAGAAATTTTGGTAAAGAATATTTCTGGAGACCCAACTAGTTTTAAAACTACAATAACTGTTAATGTTGAGGCAGTAACTAAAAATAACATCAAAAGTAATATAATATTAACAGAAAGTTTTAACTATAAAAATGATAGTAATAAACTTAATTTAAAAAAGTATGAAAGAGAAATAGAGAAAAATTTAGCTGAAACTATTTCAGATAAACTAATTTTTAAACTGACAAATATTAAATGATTTTAAAGTCATTTGAGCTAAATAAAGTAAAACTAAATAATCACAAATTTTATCTATTTTATGGAGACAACCAAGGTTTAAAAGAAGAAACTATTAAAAATTTATTTGAGAAAAACTATCCAAATAAAATTTATAGATATGAAGAAAAAGAAATACTAGATAATACTAACAATTTTTTTAGCAATATTCTTACTAAATCTTTTTTTGATAATGAAAAATTAATAATCATTAATAGAGCTACTGAAAAAATTAAACAAATTATAGAAGAGTTAATAGAAAAAAATCCTGAAGATATTCAAATAATTTTAAATTCGAAAAACCTTGAAAAGAAATCTACTTTACGAAAATTTTTTGAAAAAGAAAAATTGACTATATGTGTTCCGTTTTATGAAGATAATAATCAGACATTAAATTCAATAATTAATTTTTTTTTTAGAAATAAAAAAATTCCAATATCTCAGCAATTAGTAAATGTCTTAATAGAAAGAAGTAGAGGCGACAGAAAAAACTTAAACAATGAATTAGCAAAGATTGAGAATTATTCTTTAAATAAAAAAAATTTAAAACTTGAAGAGATAATAAAACTGACCAATCTAGCAGATAACTATAGCGCCTCTGAACTAGTGGATCACTCTCTAGCTAAAAATACAAGGAAAACTGTCACTATTTTGAATGAAAACAATTATTCAGATGAAGACAATATTATAATTATTAGAACATTATTAGCTAAACTAAAAAGACTAGTTAAAATTTATGAATTAGTTGATGAAAAGAATAATATTGAACGGGCAATTTCTGCTTGTAAGCCACCAATTTTTTGGAAAGAAAAGCCACTTGTTACTCAACAAATAAGGTCTTGGAAGAAGAAACATTTAAAAAATTTAATTTATAAAACTAATGAAATTGAACTCTTGGTTAAAAAAAACTCAGCGCTTGCTAAAAATATATTAGCAGATTTTATAATTAATAATTCAAAAAAAATTAATAATTAGATTTTATAATCTCAATTATTTTGTTTAACTGATCTAGATCTTTATATTCTAATAAAAGAGATCCTGAATTATTTTTTTTATTTTTAATTAAAACATTAAGACCAATTTTTTCCCTAATTGAGGTCTCCAGGACTTGTAAATTTGTATCTTTCAAAGATTTAAGGGAGTGTTTTTTAGTCTTAAACATCTTAACAAAATTTTCTGACTGTCTTACTGAAAGATTTTTTTCAATTATTTTTTTTGCTACAAATTCTGCATTATTCAAGCCAACTAGAATTTTTGCATGGCCAGGTGTTAATTTTTGAGTTTCAATTAACTTTAAAACTGCACCAGGAAGACTTAATAACCTTAAAAAATTAGTAATATGACTTCTACTTTTTCCAATAAATTTTGCTACTTTTTCTTGATCATAAAAGAACTCATCAATAAGACGTTGATAACCACGTGCTTCTTCTACTGCATTTAAGTCATTTCTTTGAACATTCTCAACAATTGCAAATTCTAAAGATTTTAAATCATCTACATCAGCGATAACAACTGGAACTTCGTGTAACCCTGCTTTTTGTGCTGATAGCCACCTTCTCTCCCCTGCAATTATTTCATA
>Ga0308004_10001293_pt1 | contig 11093 bp, 11 predicted proteins | sample Neamet38_FD_203156 | JGI IMG/M metagenome (GOLD analysis project Ga0308004, IMG submission 203156) | Marine microbial communities from water near the shore, Antarctic Ocean - #38 | ecosystem: Environmental > Aquatic > Marine > Unclassified | place: Southern Ocean | collected 2014-06-06 | reverse complement strand
AGTTGTTTTTTGTTCATTGTTTAGCTCCAGTTATAATGGTTATTTCCTTTATTTTACATAAAAGTCAATAAATCAAGTATTTTATTAGTGTTATCAAATTTATACATCGCTATATACTGTGATTTTATTAAAAAGTGTTGATTTTAAGGGTTTATTTAACTTTAAAATAAATTAAATAACTAGAATAAACCTAGGTCTTTTATGTCATTAAATGTTGTAAAAAACATCAGTGACAGCAATAAAAACATTCCGATTCGAAAAAAACCTTCTTGAACTTTTTGGCTTAAAGGGCGACCCAGTACTTTTTCAATACCATAAAACATTAAATGACCACCATCTAGCATTGGAATTGGGAACAAGTTTATTAAGCCTAAACTAATTGAAATGTATGCCATTAAGCTAATAAAAGGTAGAATACCAAATTCAGCAACTTGGCCACTAATTTTTGCTATCCTAATAGGCCCTCCTAATTGAGAGCTATCACCAGAACCTGTGATCATGCTTCCTATATATTTAAGAGAAGAAATACTTACATAATAAACTTCATTAACCGCATAAAATAAAGCTTTTGCAGGGCCCAGTTTAATGTGATTTACCTCATTATTATAAGCACCAAGTTTAATGCCAACCATTCGTTTAGTGAGTTTATTACCAAGGTTATCTTCACTTTCAACCATGTTTGGTTTTACTCTAAAGGTTAAATCCTCATCAAATCTGTTTACTGTAAAATTGATAACTTCGTCTGTAGACATTGTGATGTATTTTGAGACATCCATAATGCTCTTAACTTTATTACCATCAATTGAAACCACAATATCATTATCTTTGAGACCAGCCACCATTGCAGGGCTATTTTTTTGAACTTCATTAATAACAGCTGGAGTAAAGTCCTTGCCAGCAAAAGTATAAACAGAGAAAAATATCAAAATAGCTAATAAAAAATTAGCTAAAGGGCCACCAAAAACAATCAAAGCTCTTTGGTGTAATGGCTTTAATACAAATAATTTATCTTGATCTTCTTTACTATATTCTTTTATAATTTTTTCATTGTCTGCTTGACTATAAACGTTTCTGTCACCAAAAAATTTAACATAGCCCCCAAGTGGTATCATGCAAATCTTCCAGCGCGTGCCAGATTTATCATTCCAACCAAACATCTCTTTACCAAATCCTATTGAAAAATCAGTAACTCCTACTCCAAATCGTTTTGCAAAGTAGTAGTGACCATACTCATGGATAAACACCACAACTAAAATCAAAGTAAGAAAAGGAATTATATAGGTCAACATTATAGTTTCATTTTAACTTAATTTAAGCACATACTCAATATTATTAATTGTTCTAGGTTATTTTACCATATTACTATTTTATATTTTTTATATTCATGGTGGAGCAATTCAAAAGGTTGTTTTAGAGAAAACTGGAACAAGGTACGCAAGATCTGCAACTATCATCAATATTATTTATGGTGCTGTTCTTTATTATTTTAAAGAACTTAATGATGTGCCAATGTCTACTACATGGGTATTTGTTGGATTATTATGTGGAGGAGAATTGGCAATTGCAACAATGAATAGTGATTACAAATTCAAGTACGTATTCCCACTTATTGGTAAAGACTTTCTTAAAATGACTTTGGATTAACTGTATCAGTGGCAATTGTACTTGCCATTCACTACATAATTATTCCAAACGGATTTTTTTAAATAATTAGTTAGCCAGTTTTTAAATTTTAAATTGTATTTTTAAGCTAGTTTTTCTTATTATTATCTACATCAAAGTTATCTAGTTTTGAAATTAAATCTTCTTTTGGTGTTGATTCTTCAATTCTATTTGGTTTGAATTCCTCTAATTTAGATACATTCTCTTCTTCCCTTAACTTTATTTCATTCTGTTCTTTTTCTTTAAGTTTCTCAAATCTAAAATTCTCTTCTTCTTCTTTTAATTTTAGTTCCTGATCAAATTTATCTTCCCACTTTTTAATTTTTTGATCTTCCATGTCTTTTTGTTTTTGCTCTTCTTGTTCTTTTACTTTTTTTTGTTCCAATTCTTTTTGTTTTAATTCTTTTTCTATTAATTCAAATTTTTGTTCTCTTAATTTTATTTTTTTTTCTGTTATTTCTATCTCATCATCTTTTGTTAATTGTTCTTTATTTCTTAATTCAAGTGCTTGCTCCCTTAATCTTAAATCTTGTTCTTTTGTTTTTATTTCATTATCTTTTATTAATTGTTCATTTTTTATTAAATTTAATTCTTTTTCTCTTAATCCTATTTCTTTTTCACTTAATCCTATTTCTTTTTCTCTTAATAATTGTTCTTGTTCACTTAATTCAAGTTTTTGCTCTCTTAATTTTATTTTTTTTTCTGTTATTTCTATCTCATCATCTTTTGTTAATTGTTCTTTATTTTTTAATTCAAGTGATCGCTCCCTTAATTTTAAATCTTGTTCTTTTGTTTTTATTTCATTATCTCTTTTTGATTGTTCTTTTATTTTTAATTCTATTTTTTTTTGTTCTTTTTTAACTTGCTCTTCTCTTAATTTTAATTCATTTTTTTCTTCGGCTTTTTGTTTTTTTTTAAAATTTTTATAAACTTTATTAATCGACTTAGATGTAAAATTTGTTATTTTTTTTAAACCTACTTTAAGTTCGATAGCTCGTTTTAATTTTTTTTTTTTCATTGTTATTTTCTATAGCTAATACAAGACAGATTATTATTCTTCTTTATCACTTTATTTTTTTTTTGACTTTATGTCTCTCTTTGTCTTTCTTGTCTTTCTTGTCTTTTTTGTCTTTTTTGTCTTTTTTTTACAAAAAATAATTTCATCAAATTTTTTAGTATAAGAACAGATAATAACTGACTATAATGGGTACAATTTATAATTGAATAATACTAATTATCTTTAATGCTGCCTGGAACACAAATTTCTGATCTAGTTAAAAATCTTCTACCAGTCCCATTATCTAAAGAGAACATTCCACCCATTCCTTTAATACAATCAATAATTAAGTCTGTATTTTTCCATGCTGTATGTTGAGTTTCGCTAATGTAAAAAGGGATGCCACCAATTTTTCCAACTAAAACATCATCATCACTCACCAGAAATTCTTTAACTGGATAACACATCGGAGCACTGCCATCACAACATCCACCTGATTGGTGAAAAAGTAATTCTTTACCATGATCTTTTTTAAGATCTTCAATTAGTTCTAATGCCAAGGGTGTTGCTGAAACTTTCATATTTATATGGCCTGTAGTTGGATACAGGCCACTGTAATATATCTGTTAAAAGAAACCTAATTTTTTCTCACTGTATGACACGTGTAAGTTTTTCACCTGCCTGTAATGATTAAGCATCATTTTATGAGTTTCTCTACCAATTCCAGATTGCTTGTAACCTCCGAAAGCAGCGTGAGCTGGATAAGCATGGTAACAGTTAGTCCAAACTCTTCCTGCTTGGATCCCTCTTCCCATTCTATAAGCAACATTTCCATTTCTAGTCCATACACCCGCTCCTAAACCATAAAGAGTATCATTAGCAATTTCTAATGCATGAGCTTCATCTTTAAATTTAGTAACTGATACTACTGGTCCAAAAATTTCTTCTTGGAATATTCTCATAGAATTGTCACCTTCAAAAATAGTAGGTTGGATATAATTACCTTTTTCCAAACCACTGTTTAAGTTAGCTACTTCACCACCACATAGAACTTTAGCGCCCTCTTTCTTACCTAAATCTAAGTAAGATTTTATTTTTTCCATTTGCTCTAATGATACTTGAGCACCAATCATGGTTTCCATTTTTAAAGGGTTGTCTTGTACAATAGCTTTTGTTCTAGCGACCGCTCTTTCCATAAATTTATCATAGATAGATTCTTGAACAAGCACTCTACTAGGACAAGTACAAACCTCACCCTGATTAAGAGCAAACATTGTAAAACCTTCCAGACACTTATCAAAAAAGTCATCATCATGATCCATGACATCCTCAAAGAAAACATTTGGGGATTTTCCACCTAATTCTAAAGTAATTGGAATTAAGTTTTGTGCTGCATACTGCATAATCAAACGTCCAGTTGTAGTTTCACCCGTAAAAGCAATTTTTCTAATTCTTTTAGAAGATGCTAAAGGCTTCCCTGCTTCAAGACCAAATCCACTTACGACATTAAGAACTCCAGGAGGCAATAAGTCTCCAATTAATTCCATTAAAAGTAAGATGGATGCTGGCGTCTGCTCTGCTGGTTTTAAAATTACACAATTTCCAGCAGCTAGCGCTGGTGCAAGTTTCCATGTTGCCATTAACAATGGGAAATTCCAAGGTATAATTTGTGCAACTACACCAAGTGGTTCAGGGATATGATAAGAATATTCACTATTACTTATCTCTGAAACAGAACCCTCTTCTGCTCTAATAACTCCAGCAAAATATCTCCAGTGATCAACAACCAACGGTAAATCAGCCGCTATACATTCTCTAATTGGCTTTCCGTTATCTAAACATTCGGCTGTAGCTAATAGTTCTAGATTTTTTTCAATAACATCAGCTATTTTAAGTAGTATATTTGATCTTTCAGTTATTGATGTAACTCCCCAAGTAGGAAATGCAGCGTGTGCAGAATCTAATGCAGCCTCAACATCTTTTGCATCCGATCTTGCTATAGAGCATATTACCTCATTATTAATTGGGCTCACGTTGTCAAAGTATTTACCAGACTTTGGTTCAACAAACTTTCCACCTATAAAATTTCCATATTTTTCTTTAAATGGGAATTTAACTTTTAAGTGAGACGTATCTAGCATTTGAGATCGTCCACCTTTTACTGTTTCTGTACTCATTTTTACTCCTTCTCTCTTATTGTTATTCTTTAGCTTATTTTTTTTTATTGATTTAAGTAACTTTTTTTTAGTCACACTTTTTTTCTTTTTAACTTTTTTAATAATTTTATTTTTTTTAGATGATCGTTTGATAAAATTAATTTTAATTTTTTTTTTGATCTTACGTTTAGACTTCTTGGCTGTTTTTTTCTTTCTGATAACCACCTCATATTTAAACAAAAAATTAACTTAATATCTATGGATTATATTATTAAGTTTCTACTTAAGATTGAATACAACCCATATCTTGTGTTTAATTTAAATCTTTTAATAATTTAATTGTGCACAGATAGAAAAAATTTTTGTGGTAACTGTATTTAGAGTTATATTATCTTCATCAAATCTTCATATTCAATAATATTCATAAATTCTTTGTGCTTAAAAAAATAATCTTTGAATTTGAGATTAGAAAAGTTTTGTCTATTAAGCTTTAAGAGATTCTTATTTTTTCTATTAAAAATAACCCCCACGCCAAAATCAGCATAACATGTGTATGTATCAATATTTTCTTTAATTCTACACTCCACAATCGCTTTCCAAACATCTCCATTCCATGTCCACTGACATCTTGGTACTGCTTGTTCAAAATGATTATTTGGTAAGCAGTCATGTAATAAAATTACTCCATTAGGATTTAATATTTTAATTGAGTTTTCAATATCTTTTTTAACTTGAGAATAATAATGAAGCCCATCTATAAATATACAATCAAATTTATCTTTATTATCATTAAAAAATTGATCACTAGTTTTTCTAACAGTGCCACCAGAAATGGGGTCCACACCAACTTTTTTATTACATTTGATATGTTTAAATAAATCATCATGAAAGGTTCCTATTTCTAAGTATGATTCAAAATTTTTTGAATTAATAATATTTTGAATAATAAACTGCCTGGTAGGTTTATTTGAAAAATTAAAACCGATATTGCCTAATTTTTCATCCCTAAAATTTTTTTCAACAAAGTAATTAAATTTTAAAATATTTTTACTTCCTTGAAGCCGTATATATTTTTTTTTAATAAAGTTAAATATGTTCATTTAATCTCTTAACGTATTACTATAATTTATTATTATATTGGTTTTTATAAATGGTCAATTGTACAATTTTAAAATAAAGAAATTTTCTTTAAGAGGTATTAGTTCACGTTATAAGGTCACTGATAATCTTTGTAGGTTTAATTTTTGCTGATAAGTTGTTCGTGTAATTTATCAATAAAACTAATATAATAACAAAATGAAAACTTTTAGAGCATTTGGGCCAACTATAGGTAGAGGAAAATTATCAAAAAAAATTATTAAAGAAATTAATAACTTTATTGATAATACAACTGTTTCTAAAAAAAATGATTATAGTTCAAAATTATCTAGTCAAATTAAAGATGAGGTTAAATTATCTAATTTTTTTATAAAAAAAAATATTTCAAAAGAATTAATAAAAAATATTAAAGAATATCTAAAAAACTCTGATGCTATTAAAATTAAAGATATCAAGATAATAAATGTTTGGGTCGTTAAACAATTTAAGAATGAATATAATCCAATACACTATCATGAAGGTCAAATATCAGGAGTAGGTTATCTTAAAATACCTAAAAATATGAATATAAATAATATGGTAAAAAATAAAAAGATTAAGACCAATGGAACAATTGATTTTATTAATGGTCAAAAAAATTTTTTAAGTAAAAGTATCTATAACTTAAATCCTAAGGTAGGTGATTTAGTAATCTTCCCTAATTATTTAATGCATACTGCTTACCCTTTTAATCAAGGTGGTGAAAGAAGGTCTTTTTCCTTTAATATAAAAATTAATTTCAAAAAATGAAAAAACTTAACCATGTAACAATTATTATAGTTACATACCTTACTAAAAAAAATATTCTTTTAAGTTGTTTAAAATCTATTAACAAAAATGTAAAAATTATTGTTGTTGAAAATTCAAAAAAATTTGTTCATGAAGAGTTTTTTTTAAAGCAATTTCCAAATCTTAAGATTTTATGTTCTGGAAAAAACCTGGGTTATGGAGCTGGTAATAACTTTGGACTTACTAATGTTAAGACTCAGTATGCTCTAATTTTAAATCCTGATATTATATGTGATATAGATTTATTTAAAAATTTAAATAAGTTATTAAATAAAAAAAAAATATTTTCTATTATTGGCTGTCAATTTTTAAACGATAAAATATTTATGCCAGCTGGTTTTTTTAATAAAAAAAAAAATGATACATTTCAACAAAGTTTTTTAAAAAAAAAAATTAACTCACTAATCAAAGTTGATTGGGTCACAGGTTGTTCAATGTTAATCAATCTTAAGAAATTTAAAGATAAAAATATTTTTGATGTAAACTTCTTTTTATTTTTTGAAGAATTTGACTTGTGTAAATCTGTAATAAATAAGGGTGATTTTGTTTACTCATCAAATGATTTGTTGGTGAATCACCTACACTCTATGGGCTCTTTAGGATCAAATAAAAATTTAAAAACTGATGCCCTTAAAATTAGGAACTGGCATTGGATGTGGTCTCTTTTTTATTTTTACAAAAAAAATCATAGTTATTTCTATGCTTTGTTTAAAACTTTTAGTAAATTTTTTAAGTCTTTTTTTTTAACAATTTACTTTACAATAATTTTTGATGAAAATAATCAGTATAAATATCTTTACAGGTTTCTTGGTTTATTTTCAGCAATAATTGGAAAAAAATCTAATTATAGAGCAAAACATTACTAACTTAAAAAAAATAATTTTTTAGACTGACTAATCTTAATAATTTTATATCGTAAACTTATCTAAAATTAATTTACAAACTATTTGCAATCCGCTATAATAAAAATACTGATTTGATCCATATTGCAGGTTTGCTGCTAAAAAGGAAATCATTAAAATAATTAGTAAAGGTAGTTGATCTGTATTGTGCACCTGGCATTAAGTCAAAGCACTAAAAAATTAGGGAATAAGAATGAATATAAATTTTTTTAAACAAACAAGAATTTTAGATGGTGGCATGGGGCAAGAATTATTAGCAAGGGGTGTAGAGGCAAATGGTACTCTCTGGAGTGCTAATGCACTATTACAAGAAAAATATCATCAGCTATTGCTTGATACACACTTAGATTTTATAAACTCTGGAGCAGAAATTATTGTAACATCTACATTTACCACAAGAAGGATGAGATTACGAGATAATGGTGTTGAAGATAAATTTGAATATTTAAACACTAAAGCTGGTGAAATAGCAAAAAAAGCAAAAGATTTAAACCCACATGTTTTAATTGCTGGGGGATTGCCTCCACAATATCTAACCTATGAAGTAGACATAAGGTCTGATGATGAAATTAAAGAAAATTTTTATGATCAAGCAAAATTACTTAACCCTTATATAGATTTTTTTTATTTTGACGTATTAAGTAGTGTACGAGAATTTAAATTAGCAATAGAAGCCATTAAATCTTTCGATAAACCTTACTTAATTGGAGCTCACATCTCAGAAGGTATAAAATTACCAAGTGGAGAAAAAATTTCTGAAATTATCACAACAATAGATCATAAAAACTTACTCGGAATAATGCTTTCTTGTGTATCACCAGAAAATTATGAAAAAAATCTTGATGAAATAAGAAGCCTTGGAATTCCTTTTGGTTTTAAACTCAATGGATTTATTACAACAAAACCTACGTCAGGTTACACAAATACTTTTCGTAAAAGTAAAACAGGAAACCCAAATGAATTTTTGGGACACAGAGAAGATTTAATTCCTGAAAAGATGGCTTTAATTGCAAAAAAATTTAAAGAAGCTGGTGCCACTATTTTAGGGGGTTGCTGTGAAACTAGACCAGCGCATATTAAAGAGATGGCAAAACTTAAATAATTTTTTTATTTCCTGCTTTTTTTACAAAATAAAGACCAACTAGTACTGCTAACAATGACACTAAAACTTTTTTAGTAATTATTTCATCTAAAAATATATAACTTAAGATAATCCCAAAAAGTGGAATTAGGTAAGAAACTTGTGATTGAAATATTAATCCATTATCTTTTAAAATTCTAAATCTAAGAAGCCAAGCTAATCCTGTTGATACAACACCTAAATAGACAACTGAAACACTTGACTCAACTGATGGTGTTGTATTCCAAGGTTTTTCTATAAAGGAAACTAATGGCACTAAAATTATTATTGCCCAAATTAATATTGAACCAGTCACATTTTCATTTTTTTTCTCACTGATTTTTAAAGTTAGAACTCCACCTACCACATAACAAGTTGATCCGAGTAAAATTAGGAGTGCAGAAATAAAATTATTATCATTAATCAAAAAATTGTCTGAAAATAAATAAATAATTCCTGAAAACCCAATCAATATTCCAAATGTTTTAATAAAATTAAATTTTTCATTTTTTGTAAAGAAATGTCCTAAGACAGTTGAACTTAATGGAGTAGTGGACATTAATATAGCAGCTAAATTACTTTGTACTGACTTGATCCCATATGCTATTAAGAAAAATGGGGCTACAAGATTAACAATTCCTATTAAGGCGAACCAATACCAATCTTTAGAAAAAGCTTCTATTTTTATTTTCTTATAAAAACATAATAATAATACTGGGATTGATCCAAAAAATACTCGCAAAAAAGCAATTGTAATTGGCCCAAAAGATTCTGTGGCAATTTTTATATTAAAAAATGCAGAAGCCCATATTAAAGCCAAGATAACTAACAGTATATAATCAATTAACTTTGGTTCTTTCACTCTATTATATCTTCAATTTTTCCATTGGTTATTTTTTGCATATCATTAAAGTTTATTTTAAAAACACAGTTTGGATGACCTGCTGCTGCAAAAAGGTTATTAAATTTTTCTAATGATTTATCCATAAAAATTTCAACTTTAATTAAATGACCTACTGGTGAAACACCACCTATTGTATAGCCAGTTTGGGTTTTAACATCTTCTGGAGAAGCCATTGAAACATCTTTTATATTCTTGATTTTTTTTAATTTATCTAAAGAACACCTCTTGTCGCCTGCAACTAAACATAAAATAAAACTATCTTCAGTTTTAAATAGTAAACTCTTAACAATCGCACCAACATCACAACCTAAAGCTGTAGCAGCATCTTGTGCTGTTCGTGCTGAATTTTCCAAAACAATAACCGATAAAGATTGATCAAAGTCTTTAAGAAATTTTTCTGCTCTTTTAACTGATTCTTTATCTAATAAGGTCATATTTCAACTAATAATTGATTGATAATACTGTAAATAATAGTGTAATTCATATGTAAAAAACGCATAGGTGGTATCTACTAATCAAGCATTATTATGTAAAAAATATTTGATAATAATGAGCCACAGAATTTTTAAAAAGGAGAAACCATGAGTGCCAGCAATGTAATAAAGTTTATGAAGGAAAAAGAAGTTGAATTTGTTGACTTAAGATTTACAGATCCTAGAGGTAAACTTCAACATTTAACTATGGACCATACTATTGTTGATGAAGAGATGTTAAACGAAGGTGTTTTTTTTGATGGTTCTTCTATTGCTGGTTGGAAAGCAATCAATGAATCGGATATGATTTTAAAGCCTGACACATTAAGATTGGTGATGGACCCCTTTACCTCTCATAATACATTAATTTTATTTTGTGACATTTTAGATGCTGTTAAAAGGTCTCCTTACGAAAGAGACCCAAGAGGAACTGCAAAAAAAGCAGAAGAATATTTAAAGAAATCTGGTGTTGGTGATAAAGCGTTCTTTGGTCCTGAACCAGAATTTTTTGTTTTTGATGATGTTAGAATTAATAACGATCCTAATAATACTGGTTTCAAAATAGATAGTAAAGAAGGTCCTTATAATTCTGGGACTACTTATGCTAATGGAAATATGGGTCATAGACCTCCAGTTAAAGGTGGATATTTTCCAGTGCCTCCAGTTGATAGCGAACAAGACATGAGAGGTGAATATTTAAAAAGTCTAAAAGAAGTAGGTGTTAAAGTTGAAAAACATCACCATGAAGTTGCTCCAAGCCAGCATGAGTTAGGTATGGTTTTTGGAACTTTAGTTGATACAGCAGATAATGTTCAACTTTATAAATATGTAGTTCAAATGGTTTCTCATTCATTTGGAAAAACAGCAACATTTATGCCTAAGCCTGTTGCTGGTGATAATGGTTCTGGAATGCATATTCATCAATCAATTTGGAAAAAAGATAAACCAGTTTT